>DSLFC04102__coassemble_7471_pt1 | contig 2957 bp, 2 predicted proteins | sample DSLFC04102__metabat2_high_PE_002 | metagenome-assembled genome bin DSLFC04102 | reverse complement strand
GCCCCTGCGGCCTGGAATACAAAAGAGCGTGCTGCTTTTTGCACCGCGCATGACGTCATGCGCATTCAAAGACGGCTGTCGGCCCGGCATAAGCCAAACCGGCCGCGCCGCCTTGCGGCTATTATACCATACCCTCCCCCGCCGCACAAGCCGGTCCCGCCGCTGCGCGAATGCGGCGGGATGCCAAACCGGGAGCGGCAGGCATAGCGGGCGGATGACGGTCGTGGAGCGCCGCCCCGCTGAGTAAGGGCCTGGCGGAAGGCTGGCGTTTATACGTTGCCGCCCGCTTCCGGCCGCAATGTAGGGCGGGCGATCTCGCCCGCCGCATGGGGTTTGCGATATCGCAGGGTTTGCGGGACGATGCGAGCATCGTCCCACCGACGGGCCTGGCGGAAGGCTGGCGTTTATGCGTTGCCACCGCTCCCGGCCGCAATGTAGGGCGGGCGTTTTCGCCCGCCGCATGGGGTTTGCGGCGTTGCAAGGTTTCCGGGACGATGCAAGCATCGTCCCCTACGGATGCAGGGCAAGGCTCTGCCGGGCTTTGCAGGATATCTCCAGCGCAAAGCGGCAATGCACCCCTCCGTCTGCGCCTTGCGGCGCATCCACCGTCCGGTTTGCGGTGCCCGCATCGCACGGCGCGCGCTGAAGCACGCTTGTGCTCTGCGACCGCTGCACCTGCTCCGTCTCGCTTTCTCCGCCGCAGGCGGCGCTCAACTCCGCAGCCCCTTGCAGGGGAGGCTTTATAAAGTGCCTGCCACCCGGAAGGCTCCCCTGTAAGGGGAGCTGGCGGCGTCAGCCGACTGAGGGGTGCGGTGCGGTGCCTTGCCCTGCCAATATCCTTCCGAACCTCCGCAAGGCTCCCCGGCGGGCGATCTCGCCCGCCGCATGGGGTTTGCGGCATCGCAGGGTTTCCGGGACGATGCAAGCATCGTCCCGCCGGCGGGCCTGGCGGAAGGCTGGCGTTTATACGTTGCCACCCGCTCCCGGCCGCAATGCCCCCAAGCCAGGCGCGGCAAAACAAAGCGGCCCTCAAAGGAAAGCCGTCTCCGCTTCCTTTGAGGGCCGCTTTTTATGCTGCCGCGCTGTTTGCGGGCAGGCGGCTTTGTCATGGTATATCTGGCAAAGCCACGGCGCTTTTGATGGATCGGATACGCCCCAAGGCGCTCTCCCCCGTTTGCCGGGGCGTGCCGCTCAGCCGCCCTGTGCGCGGCGTTTGCGGCCGCGCCGCCAGCCGATCAGCAGATAAAGCAAGATCAGCGCCCAGGCTGCGGCCAGCGCGGCCAGCAGCGCCACGGCGGTGGCGGGCAGCGGGCCCAGGTCGGCCTTGGCCGCGCCGTTGGCCGCCACCGAATCCAGGTGGTAGAGCGCGGCGGTGTCGGCGTACAGGCTGTCGATATAGGCGTCGTCCACCGTCTGGCTGCGGCGCACGCTTTTGGTCACTTCCTCGATCAGCTGGCCGGCGGCGTCCCGCAGCGAGGTGGAGCCGTTGAACACCGGCGTGGTGAAGGTGTTGTCCAAATTGTCCAGCAGCAGCCGGGCGGCCTGGATCTTGACGTCGTAGTGGGTGTCGGTGTCCTCGCCGGCGCGGGAGAGATAGTCCTGATATTCCGGGTCCTGCTGGGCCCTGGTGGTCACCGGCACATAGCCCTCGGTCTGAGAGTAGGCGATCTGCACAGAATCCGTCAGCAGGTATTGGGCAAACAGCCAGGAGGCCAGTACCTCCTGCGGGTCGTCCTTGTTGAAGATGCAGACCGACGGCCCCTGGCTGATCATCTGCGGATCATCCGGGTCAAACTGGGGCACCGGGTAGACGGCGGTCTCGAAGGGGACGATGTTTTCCTCGGCAATGTCCACCAGCGGGGCGTCGGTCCCCATCCAGGTGGCGCCGGCGGTGGAGTCCACCGCAAAAAGACACTGTCCGGCGTTCAAAAAGTTGGCCGGGTAGCCGGAGATCTTGAAGGTGGAGAAGGCCCCCCTGGCGGTGTGGTCCGCAATGTCCAGCAGCAGCGTTTTGGTGGTGTCGTTGAACAGCTGGATGTCCCCCGCGGCGGTGGAGTAGCCCGCGTCCAGCTGCCGGAGCATCTGGATCATCATGTTGTCGGTAGATTTGTAGATAAAGGGCAGCAGCACTTCCTGCCCGTTGACGCCGTAGACGCCGTCGGCGCCTTTGGTGGCGGCCGCCGCCTCGGACACCTGCCAGACAAAGTCCCAGGTCAGGGTATCCTCCGGCAGGGTAAAGCCCAGCGCCTCCACGTAGGTCTTGTTCACGTAGCAGGCCTCGGTGGAGCGCATGTAGGGCAGGGCGTAGTAGTGGCCGTTGACCCGGCACTCCTCCAGAAACTGGGGCACGATCTCGTCCTGCGCGGGGCCGTCAAAGGCCAGCTCGCTGCCGCCCAGGCCGTACTGTTCGTCGGCAAACAGCTCGTCCAGCGGGACCACCACGTTGTCGCCGGTCAGGTAGGTGGCGATGTGGTCGGGGTAGGTGATGCAGACGTTGGGAGTGGTGCCGGTGGAGATGTTGGTGATAACGTCGTTGTAGATGTCGCCGTAGTCGGTGTACAGCCGCAGCGTCACCGTGATGTTGGGGTACAGCTCCTGGAAATCCTCGATGGCTTGGCGGTAGATCTCGGTCTGGGTGCGGTTGGTGTCGTTTTTTGCCCAGAAGATGATCTCGTAATCCCGGCTGGCGTCAAAGCTGTCCGGCACAGTGAAGGCCGCCTGCTCCCGGCTGCCGTGGCAGCCGGTCAGCAGCAGCGCCCCCGCCAGGCAGGCGGACAGCAGCAGCGCGGCGGGGCGCAGACGATGGTGCTTCATCCCTTGGTGCCCCCTCTCGAAACGCCTTCCATGATCTTGTTGCGGAAGGCCAGAAACAGCAGGATCAGCGGCACCGAGATGACCACCACCGCCGCCATCATAGCGGGGATGTTCTCGCGGCCGAAGCCGTTTTCGCGGATCTC
>DSLFC04102__coassemble_3263_pt1 | contig 6031 bp, 7 predicted proteins | sample DSLFC04102__metabat2_high_PE_002 | metagenome-assembled genome bin DSLFC04102 | reverse complement strand
ACGATGCCCTTGTCGCGGATGGTGCCCTTCTTCTCGCCGTCGCCGGCGGTGGCGTCGTCCTTGTAGTGGACTATGACGATGGCGGGATCGCTGGTCTCAAACACCTGTTTTGCCTTGCCTTCGTACAGCTGACCTTTGATGGTGACGTTCATGGTGATACTCTCCTTTTCCTGTTCAAAAAACCAAAATGTGACTGCGTTTCCCTATATGATCTATCATACCACAGCGCGGCCGAATTGAACACCCTGTCAGGTGCCTTTTTTGCGCTGTTTTGGCAAATTTGCGCCCGTTTTTACAGCGCGGCGGCCTCGGCGCGGACGGCGGCGTCCTTCTTGGCGATGGCGGCGGCGGTGTCGGCGCGGAACTGCTCCAGCTTTACGGCCAGCTCCTCGTCGGCCACGGCCAGGATGGCCACGGCCAGATAGGCGGCGTTCTTGGCGCCGTTGAGCGCCACGGTGGCCACCGGGAAGCCGGAGGGCATCTGCACGGTGGCCAGCAGGGCGTCCAGGCCGTCCATGGCGCCGCCCTTCATCGGGATGCCGACGACCGGCAGGGTGGTGTTGGCGGCAAAAGCGCCGGCCAGATGCGCGGCCATGCCGGCGGCGCACAAAATGACGCCGAAGCCGTTGGCGCGGGCATTTTTGGCAAACTCCGCGGCGGCGGCCGGGGTGCGGTGGGCCGAGAGGATGCGCGCCTCGTACTCGACGCCGAAATCCTTCAGCACGCTGCATGCGCCCTTGACCACCGGCCAGTCGCTGTCGGAACCCATAACGATGGCAACTTTTCTGTTCTGCATCAGACGATTACCTCCTTGGTGAAAAACAAACAGCGCAGTGCCTTTTGGGTGCACTGCGCTTATCGGTGTGGGATGGATACACGGCGAGAGGGGGACAGGGGCGCCGCTGCCCCGGCCTGCGTAACCTGTGCCCGAACCTTGGCCACAGCCAGCCCTCCTAACCACAAAAATTGTCTGCCCGCCTGCTGCAGACGGGCATGGATATCCTGTGATGATCGCCATGTAAATTTAGTGTAAATCGGCGGCGGACAAAATGCAAGCATAGCCGGTGCTTTTCGGCTATCTTGCCAGTGGGGGCGCGGCAAAGCGGCGCATTTTGTCAAATTTACCAGAAAGCCCGAAAGAAAAGTATGACTTATTGTTGCATCGGGCCGGGCGCGACGGTGAAAGCATATGCCCCGGCGGCCCGCCGCTGTGCCGGACACAGAAATTTTACAGCTTTTTGGGGCGGCAGGCGGCCCAAACCTCCCCAAAACCGCGGCGGTTTATGGTATAATCGGGATACATTCCAAAAACAGCCCGGCCGCCGCAGGCCGGCGCACAGAAAGGCAGGGGAGCGGTATGTCCGCCGAGCACGGTTTGAACAGCGTACTGATCCTGGGCAGGGGGGGCTTCGGCATCCAGCTGGCCGAGCTGCTGGTGCAGTCCGGCCGGTATGGCCGGGCGGTCTTTCTGGACGACAGCGCCCCCGGCTGCGCGGGGGCCCTGGCCGACCTGGCCCGCCCCGACCTGCGCGCCGCCTGCCCGGACGCCTTTGCCGCGGTGGGCAATAATGCCTTCCGGCTGGAGCTGCTGGACCGGCTGGCCGCCGCGGGCTACCGCCTGCCGGTGTTCGTGCACCCGGCGGCGGTGGTCAGCCCCTCGGCCGTGTTGGGGGCCGGCACGGTGGTGCTGCCCTTCTGCTACGTGGGGGCGGGGGTCACGGCCGGGCGGGGCTGCATCCTGAACGCCGGGGCCGTCATCGACCACAACGCGGCGCTGGGCGACGGCGTCCACGCCGCGCCGGGGGCCATCGTCAAGGCGGGGGCGGCCGTGGCCGCTCTTGCCAAGGTGGAGAGCGGCCAGGTGGTGCGCTCCCCCTGGGACGCGCCGCCCGCCCCCTGACCGATACGCAAAAACTCCGAAAGCAGCATGGAAAGGAGCCGATATGCCGCAGACACAGACCATCCCGGCCGCCGGCCAGCCGCCCCGCCGCGTCTATGTGGACGCGATGAAGGGGCTGGGCATCATCCTGGTGGTGTGGGGCCATTTTGAGGAGTATTACCGGGGCACGTCGCCCCTGTTCAACGGCACCTTTGAGTGCATGTATCTGTTCCACATGGCGCTGTTCTGCCTGTGCAGCGGCCTGGTGGCCAAATTCAACTGGAAAAAGCTGATCCTGCAGCAGGTCTGGCTCTACCTTGCCTGCCAGGCGCTTTTGATCCCCTTCCGCACCGCGGTGCTGACCGAGGACCTGGCCGCCGCCGGCGGCACGCTGACGGCGCTGCTGGTGCCCTGGCGGCATATGTGGTATCTTTACGCGCTGATCTTTTGGGAGCTGACGGTGCCCGTGCTGGCGCTGCTGCGGGATAAACTGGGCCTGCCCGGCAGGGTGGCGGGCTTTGCGGCGGCTGCCGCCGCGGGGCTGGCCGCCGGCTTTGTGGAGTGGCCCTGGTCGCTCAACCGTGTGCTGGGCTTTTTCCCGTTTTTTGCGGCGGGCGTGCTGTTCCGGGACGAGATCGACCGCTGGTTCCGCGCCGCCCGTAGGCTGCCGTCGCTGCGGCTGCTGCCGGGGCTTGCCTTTGCGGCGGTGTACGGCTTTTGGTTTGTCAGCATCCTGCGCGCGCCGGAGCCGGTGTACGAGGGCGCCCGCATCTTCAACGACGTGGCCTACACCGCGGGCTACACCATTGCCGACCGGGCCATGTTCTACCTGATCGGCCTGGCCAGTGCGCTGGCGCTGATCGCGGTGCTGGGCGATGTGCGCGCCCTGGCGTCGCTGGGCAAGCGGACGCTGCCCATCTACATCATGCACATGCCGGTGTACGCCTTTTTGGTGGAGCTGGGCTGCTACGAGGCGGCCGGCGGCAAGGGCGTGCCGGCGGTGGCCGGCTGGGTGTTTTTGGCGGCGGGCGGCTGCGTCTGCCTGTTCGGCGCAAAGCCTGTGACCGCGGTGTTCGGCTTTGCGGCCAACCTGTGGTACAAGGCGCTGCCGGGGCTGGCAAAACGGGGCAGAGAGACCGCCGGCTGACCGTGCAAAAGGGATCTGTAGGCAAATCTGTAAGAAGCGCAGCGCGCCGCCGCACACGGTATCGCAGACCGGTGCGGCGGCGCGCTGCCTGTTGCCTAAGGCCGAAAACCGAAAGGAGGGCGAGACCCGATGGAATGGTGGGACCTGTATACCAGGGACCGGCAGCCCACCGGCGTGCGGCATCTGCGCGGCCAGCCGCTGCCGCCGGATGCGTACCATTTGGCGGTGCATGTCTGGCTGCGCGGCGCCGACGGGCGCTACCTGCTCTCGCAGCGGGCGGCAAGCCGCCCCACATTCCCGCTGCTGTGGGAGTGCGTCGGCGGCGCGGTGCTGGCGGGGGAGACCGGCGCGCAGGCGGCCCTGCGGGAAACACGGGAGGAGCTGGGCCTTGACCTGGCAGGCTGCCACGGCGGCCTGCTGTGCACCCGCACGCGGGATGCCGTTTTGGGGCAGCGCGCCAACAGCATCCTGGACGTCTGGCTGTTTGCCTATAACGGCCCGCCCCGGCTTGACCGGGCGGCCGCCGGCGAGGTGGCCCAGGCAGGCTGGCGCACGCCCGGCGAGATCCGGGAACTGTGGCGGCAGGGCCGCATGGTCCCCACGCTGGATTACTTTTTTGGCACGGTTCTGCCGGCCAGCATCCCGGCAGGATCAAACGGCTGATCTCCCGCCCGGCCGGCGGGGGACTGCGCGGCCCGGAATGCCTCTGCCTCCGCCCGGCTGTGGAAGGTTATGACCCTGCGCCCGGCGCGGTACTGCTCCAAAAGGCGGAGGATCTCCGGCAGCTGGTCGGCGGGGAAATCCCGGATATACTGGATAAACTCCTCGTCCGGTTCCTCCTCCACCCAGGGCATGTCCTCCCGCGGCAGGCCGCGGCGGGCGGCCACGCCGGCCAGGCAGTCCTCCACCGGCAGGTCCAGGAAAAAGACGGTGTCGCACCGGGCCAGCCGCGGCTCCAGTGTGCGCAGGTAGTTGCCGTCGATGATCCAGCGGTCGCACGCCGTCAGCTCCGCCACGCGGGCGTCAAATTCCTCGCGGGGGATGTTGGTCTTGTCCGGCCTGTGCCAGATGCGGTCCAGGTAATAGAGCGGCAGCCCGGTAGCATCCCGCAGCCAGCGGGCAAAGGTGCTTTTGCCCGCGCCGGGGCAGCCAATGACCAGCACGCGTTTCATGGATGGCAGAGAATGCGGCACAAAATAACCTCCTGTTTCAAATGGCTTTGAGAAGATGTCATTTGACAGATTTCGGACCGGGGATCGGCGTTTTACCTTCCGGTTTGGCGTCAGCGGATAGAACCGCCTTGGATCACAGCATTTTCGCTGGTCCGGTTTGTGACACAGAAATAATAGGTGCCGTCCGCCGGTGCGGTCAAGGTATCCGAAAAGGCCGCCGCCCTGGCAGAGGACAGGTCGTGATACACGCCGTCCTGGATATAGCCCAGATCCAGCGTGCAGGTCTGGCCCTCGGCCAGGGTAAACTCGATGCTGAGGGAATCCCCGGCCGCCAGCACCCAGCCGGCTTCCTCCGGCCGGGTGAAAATAACCATATAATTGGGACTGAAATAGGTGGCAGGGATCTCTGCTTCCTCCATGGGCACGCAGACAGACGCGACGGCATACACATCGGTGTAATCGGCAATCAGGCTGCTTTTGGGATACGTGACTTCTTCCGCAGGGGGCGGCGGCTCCTCGCCGGAAGCAACTGCTTCACTTCCGGTCTCGAACGGTCTGGTCAGGTCTGCCGGCGGGATGCCCGCCGCGGACCCTGCTCCCCAATAGGCGCGATACACCGCACAGCTCACTCCGCCCAGCAGGACAAGCGCGGCACAGGCAGCGGCCAGCAGCAGGCGGCTGTGCCGGGGGCTGGTATGGGTACATGCTTCGGCAATTAGGTCATCGCCGACAAACTGCATCGCATGGGCGATTCGGGAGTTTTTCATACATCCACCCCTTCTTTCTTTAAGTATTGCCGCAATTTGCTGCGTGTGCGGAACAAGATGGACTTTACCTTGCTCTCACTGAAATGATACCGCGCGGCAATCTCGCTGACAGAATCAAAAAACCAGTACCTGCGCAGAAATACATTGCGCACGTCCGCTTTCTGCTGCCGCAGAAAGGCATCGATCAGGCGTCCGATGGACGCATCATCGGCCGCAGAGTCTGCCGGCTGCCGGTCCGGCAGGACTTCCTCCAGTTCGGACAGGGAAATCACGGCGTCGGGGCTGCGTTTTGCCGCGCTGGCGTATTCCAGCCGCTTCAGCGCCAGATTCCGCGTGATTTTGCCAAGAAATGCCATCAGGCATCGGGGGTGCCGCGGCGGGATCTGCTTCCAAAGGCATAAGTAGGCGTCGTTTACACATTCCTCACAGTCCTGGCGGCTTTGCAGGAGGTGGTTTGCGATTTGGAAACACAGTCTGCCGTATTTTTCGTCGGTTTCCCGGATAGCCAGTTCATCGCGGGAAAAATACAGCGCAATGATCTGCTCGTCCTCCATCGTTTCACCTCCCTGCCTGACCGGTTACCCTTCATCCCATAAGTACGGTTTTTACAGCAAAGGTTGCAAAAAGAACGAAAACTCTGCAAACAAGAGGGGCGGTGCGCCATGGCACCGCCCTTAAAATCAAGCGTTTTGTGACGGAGTGTCGGCAATCACTCAATGCCCTTTTCCGCTGCGTACTCCTCGATCAGTTCCCGCTCCAAAAACGGCGTCTTGACGCCCTCGCGGTCGCGGTAGGCCTCGTGGCCCTTGCCGATCACGGCGATCATGTCGCCCTCCTGCGCATGGTCGATGGCGTAGTGCAGCGCGTCCAGCCGGTCGGGGATCTCCACATACTTGGCGTCGGGGTTGCCCTTCTGCATGCCCACCTTGATGTCGGCGATGATATCCTCCACCTTTTCAAAGCGGTTGTTGTCCTCGGTCAGGATGCAAAGATCCGCCAGCTTGGCGCAGACCTCGCCCATGCCGTAGCGGCGCAGCTTGCTGCGGTTGCCGCCGCAGCCGAACAC
>DSLFC04102__coassemble_3032_pt1 | contig 6438 bp, 4 predicted proteins | sample DSLFC04102__metabat2_high_PE_002 | metagenome-assembled genome bin DSLFC04102 | reverse complement strand
GTGGACGAGCACCCCGACATCGCCGAGGGCATTGCCAACGGCACTTGGGGCGGCACAGCCACCACGTCTGCCAGCGGTTCCGCGGAAGCACCCGCTGCCCAGCAGACTGCCGCCATCCCGGAGACCGCCGACGAGATGCCGCTGCAGGCCGTGACCATTGCTGCGGTCCTGTCCGGCATTGCCGCCGCGGCGCTGGTCCTGCTGCGCAAGCGCAATACCGACCGCTGAAAATCTGACCGCCCTCCGGCGGACCGATAACTGAAAACCGGGCAGCCCCGCAGGGGCTGCCCGGTTTTTGTATGCGCAATGTGCGGCGGTATTTGCTGCTTCGGCTTGAAAAATCAGCGGCGGCGGATCAGCATAACGATGGAGAGCAGCAGCACCAGCAGCGCCACGGCGCCCAAAATCAAAAGCACCGTCTCGTAGATCTGCAGGTCAAAGCCGCTTTGGATGCTGCTGGCTGCGCCGGAAAACACCTCGGACACGCTGCCGCTGCTGGCGGAGGAGCTGCCGCTGCTGCTGTCCTGGCTGTTCAGCACGGCGCTGGCCGCGTCCGAATCGCCGATGCCGGCCAGCGCGTCGGCCAGGGCCTGGACGGCCATGGTCACCATGCGGGTGTCGCCGCTGCCGCTGACCCGCGCGCCGTCCACGGCGCCGGCCAGATAGTCGGCAAACACATAGCTGGCCCCCTGCAGGGCGGGCGCGGCGTCGGCGGTGATCGTCCAGCCGTCGGCCACGCTCATCATGCCGTTGACATACAGCAGAAGCTGCATGCCGGTGTCGCGGGTCAGCGTTTCGTACACCGTCTGGCGGAAGGCCTCACTGTCGCCGGTGTTCACGTCGCCGAAGCTCAGCGCAATGAACTGGTAGGCGCGGTCATACTCGGTGATGCTGCTGTAATAGCTGCGGATGGTCTCGGCAACGCTGGCCCCCTCGGTCAGCTGGGCGCCGATGACCACCGAGTCCAGGTCGGCCCGCAGGTCGTCGCCGCCAAACATCGAATCACTGCTGTCAAAGCTGCCGGCCATCAGGCTGACATAGCCGTCGGCGTCGCTGGCATTGCCCAGGTGCTGCCTGGCAAGTTCCATGCAGTCGCCGCCCCAGCTGCCGGTGATGGGCAGGCCGCGGTAGACCAGGTCCAGCGAGGCCAGCATATGCCCAAAATCCACGCTGCCGCCCGGCGTCTCGATGCTGCCCAGGCCGATCAGGCTGTTCAGGCTGGGGTCCTGCCCGTCCACATAATCCACAAACTCCTGGCTGCGGGGGGCGACCATGCTCCATACCGTTGTGTTGTAGGTGCCGCTGCGCGTATAGGACAGCGTCAGCTCGATGGGGTCGTCCCCGTTCTCGGCGGCGTAGCTTTCGGCCAGGCTTTGCAGGCGGCCCAGGCCGTCCAGCACGGTGTCGTAATCCTCGGCATGGGCGGGCAGCGTCACAAACACCGCAAGCATGGCAAATACTGCCAGCAAGCCGGGCAGGCGGAATGTCTTCATCGTTTTCCAGGCACCTCCGGGCAGGTCATACACGGCAAAATTGCCGCAAAACGCCGCCCATGCAACTGGGCGGCCCGATCACAACCAAAGCGTGTCCGCTGACACGCTGCTTTTGAAACATTTCTGAAACAACCCTGCGCTACACTGTGCAGAAGAAACCGCAGGTTTGTGCCTGCCCCGCCCGGCCGCTTGCCGGCGCAGGGGCACACCAGAAACAACCACAAGTATACCATAGTTGCACGGCGCTGTCACGTGAAAATTTTGCGCAAACCGCCAGGCATCGTGCAGATCCGCGCCGGGGGGCGAAAAATTTACATGCAATGCCCTTCCTATTGCGCGCGGGGTATGGTATGATAAAGCCAAATCCCGCCCTGCCGTCAGGGCCAAAAGCAAGGAGGGCGGCCGATGCCGATCATCCGCACTGTGGGGCTGCGCAAGGTCTATGCCGTGGGCAAAGAGCGCGTGGTGGCCCTGAACGACGTGAATATCAATGTGGAAAAGGGCGAGTTCTGCTGCATCGTCGGCCAGTCCGGCAGCGGCAAATCGACGCTGCTCAACCAGCTGGCCGGGCTGGAAAAGCCCACCAAAGGCAAGGTGTTCATCGGTAAGCACGAGATCAGCGCCATGACCGAGAACGAGCTGGCCAGCTTCCGGCAGGCGCACCTGGGCTTTATTTTCCAAAGCTACAACCTGCTTCCCAGCATGACCGCCGCCGAGAACGTGGCCCTGCCGCTGATGTTCAAGGGCATGGGCCGCCGCCAGCGGATGGCCCTGGCCAAACAGGAGCTGAAAAACATGGGCCTTGCCAGCCGCATGAACCACCTGCCCACCGAGATGAGCGGCGGCCAGCAGCAGCGCGTGGGCATCGCCCGCGCCTTTGTGGGCAAGCCCAAGGTCATTTTTGCCGACGAACCCACCGGCAACCTGGACTCCAAGACCAGCCGCCAGGTGCTTTTGCGGATGCTGGAAATGTCCAAAAAGGATCAGATCACCTTTGTGATGGTCACCCACGAGCCGTCGCTGGCGGCCTGTGCCGACCGGATCATCACCATTCTGGACGGCCGTGTGCAGAGCGACGTGGTGCAGCCCGACGAAGTCAAGGAGAAAAACCGCGCCGCCCTGGCCGAGGAACTGGCCCGCATCGAGGCCGAGGAAGCCGCCGAGAAGGCCCGGAAAGAGACCGCCCGTGCCGCCCGCAAAGCCATTGAGAACGGCACACACTCCGCCGCAGAGCCGGCAAAACAATAAACAAGAAGTGAAAGCGTTAAGGAGGAACTCCCCGTGAAAAAGCCCCTGCGTATTGTATCGATCGGCCTGGCCCTGCTGCTGTGGGCGGGCATGTTTACCCTGCCGGCGTTTGCGGCTGCAACACCGGAAACGGCCACCCAAGGGGATGTTTATGTCACCGAAGCAGTGGTTACGACGCAGGCGGGCGGTGAAGTGACGGAAGTGCATGAAGGCGACCGTGTTAATGTTGTGCTGAGAGTGGTAGACCATCCGGCAGCAACGTACCATGTTACCGCAAATGAAATCATTGCCCGTGTCAACTCTACAATTTTTACTTATACAGGCACAGCAGAGGTCAGCCAGCTGTTTGAGGCGGAGGACTCGGCGGGACGTTACTATTCTTATGTGCTTTTGTTCCGTGATGTGATCTTTAACGGCGGCGGCAACACCTTCGATGTCAATTTGAGCTATCAAAATACATCGATGAAGATGCAGCAGCTGAATCCCACCCTGGGCCAGTGCGTTGCCCAGGAAAAAACCCCCAAGACCCCCAACCTGGTCCTGCGCGAGTCCAGCTACGGCACCGAGGCCGTGGTGGCGGGCAGCCCCTTCACCCTCAGCGTCACGCCCTATGCCACCGCCGGCGAGGAACCCCTCTCTGACGTGATCGTCTCGGTCACCCTGCCTGACGGCATCACCCTGACCGGCGGCAGCCTGTCCAGCTATGTGGGCAGCATGTCGCCCCGGTCCACCTGCAACGTCAGCTTTGCGGTGCTGCCCAGCGCCGCCTACACCGGCGGCGTGGCCAACATCACCGTCAACATGACCGGCACCGGCACCGAGACCGGCACCGCCGTCACCGGTACCGGCACCATCTCGGTGCCCATCACCCAGCCCGACCGGTTCGAGATCACCAGCATGGAGCTGTCCGATACCATCTACCTGGGCGAGACCACCTCCATCACCCTCAACGTGGTCAACAAGGGCCGCAATCCGGTGGCCAACCTGGAGGCTTCCATCTCCGGCGAGAACCTGGGCGTCTCGGTCTCGACCCAGTACATCGGCAACGTCAATGCCGGCACCGAGAACAGCGTCGATTTTGACCTGACCCCGCAGCAGGCGGGCGAAATGACCGGCACCATCACCCTGACCTACGAGGCCGCCGACGGCACCACCAAGACCCTGACCCAGGATTTCTCCACCACCGTGCAGGAAATGCCCGTCTATGACGACCCCACCATGATGGACCCCGGCCTTGTGGAGCCGGAACAGCCCCAGGGCCTGCCGGTGTGGGGCATTGTGCTGATCGCTGTGGGCGTTGTGGCCGTGATCGCGGTCGTGATCGTGGTCGTGCGCAAAAAGCGCAAGGCCAAGGCGCTAGCCATGCTGGAGGACGGAGATGAAGATCTTTGATCTGTTTGCGCTGTCGGCCAGAAACCTGGCCCGGCGCAAAGGCCGCACGGCGCTGACCGTCATCGGCGTGGCGGTGGGCACCTGCCTGATCATCGTCATGATCAGTTTCGGCCTGGCCATGAACCAGGCCAACGAGGAAATGCTGGCCAGCTGGGGCGACCTGACCCAGATCGAGGTCTACGGCGGCGGCAGCGGCTACGCGGTGTCCATCGGCGGCACCACGGTGGGCGGTTCCAGCGACGAGCGGGCGGTGCTCAACGACGATATGATCCAGAGCTTCCGCCAGATGGACCATGTGGTCACCGCCACCCCCTTCTACCAGGGTTACAGCCTGAACGGCACCATCACCACCGGCAGCAGCGGCCGTTATTCCGCCAGCGTGGGCAATGTGGTGGGCGTTTACTCCGACGCGATGGAGGCCATGGGCTTTACGCTGGCCAGCGGCAGCTGGCTGGCTGACGGCAGCTATGGCCGGGACGTGATCCCGGTGCTGGTCTGCGAGCAGACCGGCTACAACTTTGAGGATACCCGCAAGAGCTACCGCTCCCAAAACCGTTACCGCTACTACGGCCAGACCGACGCCATGGGCAACCTGCTGCCGCCTTTTGTGGACGTGCTGAAGGATGACATGACCCTGACGCTGTCCAACGGCGACACCGAGAGCCCCAAGGAACAAAGCTGGAAGCTGAAGGTGGTGGGCAGCATCAACCCCGACACCTCCAAGGGCTGGTGGACCCAAAGCAGCTTTATCATGCGCATTGAAGACATGAAGATGCTGATGGAGGAGTACAAGGACCTGGCCGGCAGCGATTCCGGCGTCAGCAGTACCAACACCTACGACACCGTCTACGTCAAGGTGGACGACATGGAAAATGTGGAGGATGTGGACAAGGCCATCCAGGACCTGGGATTCTCCACCTACTCGATGACCCAGCAGCGGGACGCCATGCAGCAGCAGGTGGCCCAGCTGATGATGATCCTGGGCTGCCTGGCGGCGTTCAGCCTGCTGGTGGCGGCGCTGAACATCATCAACACCATGACCATGGCCATCTACGAGCGCACCCGCGAGATCGGCGTCATGAAGGTGCTGGGCTGCGCCCTGGGCAAGATCCGCACGATGTTTTTGATCGAGTCGGGCTTTATCGGCCTGATTGGCGGCATTGTGGGGGTGCTGGTCAGTCTGGCGGTCAGCTTTGTGCTCAATAACCTTTCCATGATCCTGTCGCTGTTCGGCAGCGGCGGCGACCTGTCCGGCGTGCTCAGCAGCCTGGGCGGCTATTATATGGGCGGCGGGTCCGCCGTATCGGTGGTGCCGCCGTGGCTGGTGCTGCTTGCGCTGACCTTTGCCACCGTCATCGGCCTGGTGGCCGGCATCCTGCCCGCCAACCGCGCCGTCAAGATCAGCGCGCTGGAAGCCATCCGGCACGAATAACCTTACCTGTCCCGCAGGCCGCTGGCCTGCGGGATTTTGCGTGGGCGGCCGCCCCCGCAGGCAAAACCAAACCCGCCCCCGCGCTGCCAAACAGCAGCGCGGGGGCAGGTTTTTCCGGGCGGGAAGGGGTGTTTGGGCTGCGGCCGGGGTGGTCACCGGCGGCGCGCAGGCGCGGCGGGGGCGGGCTCGCTTTCGGGGCGCTTGCCGTCGCCGGCCGGCAGGCTGAAGGTAAAGCGGCACCATTCGCCCTCCTGGCTTTCCACGCGGATCTCGCCGCCGGACAGCGTTACCAGCACCTTGCAGATGTGCAGCCCCAGGCCGGAGCCGCGGGTGTTCAGCCCGCGGGAGCGGTCCTCTTTGTAAAAGCGGTCGAACACAAAGGGCAAGGCGTCGGGCGCGATGCCGGCGCCGGTATTCTCGATGGACATTTCCACCATGTCGCCGGCGCGGCGGGCCGCAAAACGGATGACGCCGCCTTCCGGCGTGAACTTGATGGCGTTGTCCACGATGTTGTACACCACCTGATGCACAAAGTCCGGGTCGGCATAGACCAGCGTGCGGCCTTCGCCCAGGCCCTGGATGTCGATCTTGGCGTCCTCAATGCGCTGCTCGTCCGACAGGACCACGTCGGTCACGGTCTGCCAGATGTCATAGCTGCGGGCGTGGGGCTGGTACTCGCCGGCCTCCAGCTTGGTGATGTCCAGCATGTTTTTGACCAGGCGGGACAGGCGCCCCGTCTCCTGGCTGACGATCTCCAGGTATTTTTTTTGCTCCTGGGGCGGGATGGTGCCGTCCAGCATGCCGTCGATAAAGCCCTGGATGGTGGTCATGGGGGTGCGCAGTTCGTGGGCGATGTTGCCCATGAACTGCCCG
>DSLFC04102__coassemble_2789_pt1 | contig 6943 bp, 5 predicted proteins | sample DSLFC04102__metabat2_high_PE_002 | metagenome-assembled genome bin DSLFC04102 | reverse complement strand
CGCACGCTCCATGTTGGTCACCTCAAATCATCCCAAAATACTTCAAGGCCTCTGTAATTGCGGCTTCCTTCTCCGGTGGGCATTTCGGCTGTCTGGAATTCTCAGACTTCGGTTTATTATAGTTTTCCCGTTCGATAATGCCATACTTCTGTTTGACCTGGGCGATATAAAGGTGGCTGACTTTCAGGCCAGTATGCTCCAGCACATACGCCTTGATTTCCTCATAGGTAGCCTTGCTCTCCGCCGCAGTCAAATCCAGCTCGTCCAGATTCAACTCCACCTCGATATGCTGCTTGGTGTTGAGTTTGGACAAAAGTACTACCGTCTCCACGTGCTTCGTCCTTGGGAACAGATCAAACGGCTGCACGCTCTTTGCGGCGTAGCCGGCGTCGGTCAGGATGCGGGTGTCGCGGGCGGCGGTGGCGGGGTTGCAGCTGACCATCACGATGGTGCGCGGCGCCATCTGCACAATGGCCGCCAGCGCCTCGGCGCTGCAGCCCTTGCGCGGCGGATCCACCACCACCACGTCGGGGCGGCGGCCCTCGGCGGCAAAGCGGGCGGCGGCTGCGCCGGCGTCCATGCAATAAAACTCCGCCTTGCCGTCGGGCAGGCCCAGCCGCGCGGCGGTCTTGCGGGCCTCCTCCACGGCCTGGGGCACCACCTCCACGCCCACAAGCTTGCCGCAGTCCGCCTGCATCGAAAGCCCGATGCTCCCCATGCCGCAGTACAGATCCAGCAGGAAATCGCCGGGGCGCAGCCCGGCCAGCTCCCGCGCTTTGGCATACAGCGCCTCGGCGGCGGGGGTGTTCACCTGGTAAAACTCGTGCACGCCCATCCGCAGCGGCACGCCGGCCAGCGTGTCCTCGATCACGCCGGGGCCCAGCACGGTGCGGGTGTTTTCGCCCAGGATCACGTTGGTGCGGGCGGTGTTCTCGTTCACCAGCACGGTGGTCAGGCCAAACTCCTGCTGCAGCGCCGCGCAGATGGCCTTCTCGTGGGGCAGGACTTTGCCGTTTAGCACAAAGCACAAAAGCCGCTGCCCGCTGTGCCAGCCCTGCCGCAGGTAAAGATGCCGCACCAGCCCGGTGTGCTGCTCCTCGTCGTATGGCTCGATGCCAAACTGCTCAAACAGCGCGCAGGCCCGCGCGGCCAGGGCGTTCATCCATTCGGGCTGCAGCTGGCAGTCCCGGCAGGGGACGATGCGGTGGCTGCGCCCGGCATAAAATCCGGTGACGATCCGCCCGTTTGCGTCCCGCCCTACCGGCAGCTGCACCTTGTTGCGGTAGCGGTCCGGGTCCGGCGCGGGCACTACGGGGGATACCGCCACGCTCAGGCCGCCCAGCCGGGAAAAGGCGTCGCGGACAAAACCGGTTTTTGCCTCGCACTCGGCGGCATAATCCAGCTGCCGCAGCGCGCAGCCCCCGCAGGGGCCAAAGGCCGGGCAGTCGGGGGCGACGCGCCCCGGCCCCGGCGTAAGGATCTCCTCCACGCGGCCGAAGGCATAGCGGCTGAGCACCTTGACGATACGCACCCGCAGCCGGTCACCCGGCGCGGTGCCCGGCACAAACACCGCCATGCCCTCGGCACGGCCCACGCCGTTGCCGTCGCTGGACAGCCCGGCGATCTCCATTTCCAAGATCTGATTTTTCGATAACGGCATATGCCCCTCCTGGGTTTTCTGTGATAAACGAGCAGCTGTCCGCCCGGCGGCGGGGGAGGACGCGCGGCAAAAAGCGACTGCACTTGCTGAAAAGTACTGCCACTTTACACGATATTCAGCAAGACTGCGGCCTGCGGCATGGTGTAAAGCGAAACTGCATTACATGCAAAAATGCGCGCGAAGCCGACAAAAGCGGCGGCCACTCCGCGGTGTCCCGCGGTTGGCGCCCCGCGGCGCCCGGGCGGCAGCCATGCGGCAAAACAAAGGGGCCTGGCAAAGCGCGAGTGACATAAGAAAACAAAGGTTCCGAAGGAACTGCAAAGCACCGCAAAATCGCGAAAAGGCGGCAGATGCAAGGCAGAGGGCTGCCGCGCTCCTTGGTGGAACGCAAAGCCCGATAACGCAGCAGATGCCGCCTTTTCGATAGAATTTTGCGGCTTTGTTTTCTTATGGAACCGCGCAGAAAGGCCCCCTGCCCGGCGGGTCCCGCCGCCGGATGCCGCCTGCGCAGGCTGACCCGCGCAGGCGCGGCTGCTTTTACAGCTGCGGATTTTTCTCCAGCGCCGCCAGGTAGCGGCTGGGCGGCACGCCCTTGACCTTTTTGAACACGCGGGAGAAATAGAACTGGTCGAAAAAGCCCACCGACACCGCGATCTCGGCGATGGAAAGGCTGGTGTTTTTCAGCAGGTGGCAGGCCTCGCTGATGCGGTAGTCGGTCAGGTAATCGATGGGGCTCTGCCCCACGTTTGCCATAAACACCCGGTACAGGTGGCTGCGGCTGACGCCCACCGCCTTGGCAATGTCGTCCACCGAAATGTCGTGCGAGTAGTTGAACTGGATGAACTTGATGGCCGACAGCACATACTGGCTGCTGGAGCTGCCCACGTTGGGCATCATGCCGCGGGCTTCCTCCATCAGGTGTGCCATAAATATGTACAGGTAGCCGGTCATCAGCGCCTCGCTCTGGGGCTCGGTGCCGCGGGCCAGGTAGATGTTGTACAGCGCCTCCCGTACCTTCTGCGGGTCCTTGCAGCGGTAGACGGGGCGGCTGTCGGTAAAGGGGGTCTGCTGCACCAGCTTGTTGGCGCAGGCCCCGTTAAAGCCCACCCAGTAATATTCCCAGGGATCGTCCCGGTCGGCGGCGTAGGTGATCAGCTGGTTGGGCTTTGCCAAAAACAGGTCGCCCTCCGCCAGCGCAAAGGAGGCGCCGCCGATCTGGTAGGTGCCCTTGCCCGCCACCACCAGATGGATCAGGTAGTGGTCGCGGATGCCGGGCCCCCAGGTGTGGCCGGGCTGGCAGTATTCGTGCCCGCAGTTGAAGATGGACAGCTCCACATTGTCGGTATAACTTTGCTTGTACGATTGCTTGGCCAGATTTACCATCCTTGATTCCTCTCCCGCATACAAGATCGCCGCGCCGCCCGGCTGCCTGAAAGGCCCGCCGCCGCGGGCAGTGCGCACTTTTCTACTATTATATCAGCCTATTCATCAAAAGTCCATAAAGGCGTGGTAAAAAGGCGTTTACTTCCCTGAAAAATTTGTTATACTTGAGGTGAGAAATCGGTAATTTGCGGCAATTATGACGCAACTGCCAAAAAACGGATGAACTTTTTGTTCATGTTAACGGGAAATGGCGGCGCGGATCTCCGCAGACCGCCCCGGCAGCGGCCGGCCCCCAAAAGGAAAGGTGTGGCAACATGGCAACTACGATCGAACTGAAACAGAGCATCGCAGCGGGACAGTACGACGCCGCATTCCGCAAGCTGTACGCGAAGGACGACGCGGTGGTCGCCGCCCAGCGGGCGCGTTATATCCGTGCGGTGGAGCATTTTGAGCGGTATTTTGGCGAGGGCCGCACCGTCCGGCTCTACTCGGCACCCGGCCGCACCGAGATCGGCGGCAACCACACCGACCACAACAACGGCGTGGTGATGGCGGCGGCGGTCAATCTGGACATCATCGCCGTCGTGTCGCCCACGGACAACCAGGTGGTGCGGCTGAAATCCCACGGCTTTGACAAGATGGACACGGTGGACCTTGCCGCGCTGACGCCCCAGCCGGATGAGGCCGAACATTCCGCCGCGCTGATCCGCGGCGTGGCGGCCGGCATCGTCCAGGCCGGCGGCAGGGTAGGGGGCTTTGATGCCTACACCGCCAGCGATGTGCTGCGGGGCTCCGGCCTGTCCAGCTCGGCAGCCTTCGAGGTCTGCATGGGCGCCATCTTCCGCGGCGAGTACAACGGCGGCGACATGGAAAAATTCAGCCAGGTGGAGATCGCCAAGATCAGCCAGTACGCCGAGAACGTGTTTTTCGGCAAGCCCTCCGGCCTGATGGATCAGACCGCCTGCGCGGTGGGCAGCGCCATCACCATCGACTTCAAGGACCCGTCTGCGCCCGTTGTGGACAAGGTGGCCTTTGACCTGGCCGCCCACGGCTTTGCACTGTGCATCAGCGACACCAAAGGCAGCCACGCCGACCTGACCGGCGACTACGCCGCCATCCGCCGCGAGATGGAGTCGGTGGCCGCATACTTTGGCAAAAAGGTCCTGCGTGAGGTGGACGAGGACGCCTTCTACAAGGCCATCCCGGAGGTCCGCAAGGTCACCGGCGACCGCGCCGTGGTGCGCGCCATCCACTTTTTCAACGACAGCCGCCGCGCCGTCGCCCTGTGCGACGCGGTGCGCCAGGACCGGTTTGACCGCTTTTTGCAGCTGATCATCGAGGGCGGCCACTCCAGCTTTGAGTTCAACCAGAACGCCTACAGCCTGTCCAGCCCGCAGGAGCAGGGCGTGCCGCTGGCGCTGGCCATCAGCCAGAAGGTGCTTGGCGGCCGCGGCGCCTGGCGTTTGCAGGGCGGCGGCTTTGCCGGCACCATCCAGGCTTTTGTGCCGCTGGACCTGCTGGATACATACAAGGCGGCCATTGACGGCGTGTTCGGCGCGGGCAGCTGCTACGTGCTCAGCGTGCGCAACCATGGCGCCGTGCCGGTGACCCCGGAGCTGTGACCGGCCGCCGGAACAGATATATAGAGCTTCACCGCCTGAAAGGCGGCGAAGGCGGGAAGGCAAGACAAATGCTTTCCCGCCTTCTTTTTCCGTCAAAGGCGAAAGGGAGAGACCCCACCCGCAGCGTCCGCCGTCCCAAGCCGGGGGCAGGGAACAGGGCGCCCCAATGAGCGTCCACCCTGCAAAAATCGCAGCAAATATGCCAAATTGGGTGACAACCGCGCCCGGCAATGGTATACTAAAGGCATCCAAACAAAAACCTGCAACCCCCCGCAAGCTGTGGCACTGACGCACAAAAGGAGGACTTTCGGATGCTCGACCGGATCTGCAAGACCCTGCGCATCGCCGCTGCGGCGCTGGCCGGCGCCTGGGCGGGCTATGCGCTGTGGCAATGGTGGGACTTCTCCGCGCGTCCGGGCCTGTACGCCATGCAGTCGGCCCCCTGGTACACCGGCGTTTTGCTGTGCGGCGCGGCTGCCGCGGTGCTGGTCCTGGTGCTGCTGGCGGCCGCCTGGCTGCTGCGCTGGCATCAGCGCCGGCGGGGACGCTGACCGGCCGCGAGGGGCAAATTTTCTGCCGCAGGGCGGATGGACCCTCTGGTCAAGCGGCCCCACGGATGGTATAATAGTCCGAAATCCCGTTTGGAATAAAAAGCAAAAGCGTATCGAAAAAAGAGAGGAGCAGCCCATGCAGCAGGAAACTGTCATTGTCATCGACTTCGGCGGCCAGTATAACCAGCTGATCGCCCGCCGTGTCCGCGAATGCAACGTCTACTGCGAGATCTACTCGTACCGCACGCCGCTGGAGACCATCCGCGCCAAAAATCCCAAGGGGATCATCTTCACCGGCGGCCCCAACAGCGTCTACCTGCCCGACGCCGCTGCCATCGACCCGGAGATCTACACCTGGGGCGTGCCCATCCTGGGCATCTGCTACGGCAGCCAGCTGATGATGCACATGCTGGGCGGCAAGGTCACCCGCGCCCCGGAGCGGGAGTACGGTAAGACCCTGGTCAGCCTGGATACCGGCTGCGCGCTGTTCGAAGGCCTGCCGGAGCAGAACGTCTGCTGGATGAGCCACAACGATTACATCGAGCAGGCCGCCCCCGGCTTTGCCGTCACCGCCCACACCCCCAACTGCCCGGTGGCCGCGGCGCAGGACGTCAGCCGCGGGCTGTACTGCGTGCAGTTTCATCCGGAGGTCATGCACACAGAAAACGGCACCCGTATGCTGCACAACTTTGTCTATAAGGTCTGCGGCTGCACCGGCACCTGGCGGATGGACTCCTTTGTGGCCGCCACGGTGGAGGAACTGCGCCGGAAGATCGGCGGTGGCAAGGTGCTGTGCGCGCTGTCCGGCGGTGTGGATTCCAGCGTCTGCGCCGCGCTGCTGGCCAAAGCGGTGGGCCGCCAGCTGACCTGCGTGTTCGTCGATCACGGCCTGCTACGCAAGAACGAGCGGGAGCAGGTTTGCGAGGTCTTTGGCGCAGGCGGCGCGTTTGACATCAACTTTATCTGCGTGGACGCCCGCGAGCGGTTCTACGCAAAGCTGGCCGGCAAGACCGAGCCGGAAGCCAAGCGCAAGATCATCGGCGAGGAGTTCATCCGCGTCTTTGAGGAGGAAGCCAAAAAGATCGGCGCCGTCGATTTCCTGGCCCAGGGCACCATCTACCCCGACGTGGTGGAGAGCGGCCTGGGCGGCGAGTCGGCCGTCATCAAGAGCCACCATAATGTGGGCGGCCTGCCGGACAAGGTGGATTTCAAGGCGCTGGTGGAGCCGCTGCGCGACCTGTTCAAGGACGAGGTGCGCCAGGCCGGCCGCGAGCTGGGCCTGCCGGAGCACCTGGTATCCCGCCAGCCGTTCCCCGGCCCCGGCCTGGCCATCCGCATCATCGGCGACGTGACGCCGGAGAAGGTGGCGCTGGTGCAGGACGCCGACGCCATCTGGCGCGAGGAGGTGGACAAGCTGCCCGCCGATCAACGCCCCAGCCAGTACTTTGCCGCGCTGACTAACATGCGCAGCGTGGGCGTCATGGGCGACGAGCGCACCTACGACTACGCCGTTGCCCTGCGCGCCGTGACCACCACCGACTTCATGACCGCCGAGGTCACCCCGCTGCCCCAGCAGACCATCCTGACCGCCGCCGCCCGCATCGTCAACGAGGTCAAGCACATCAACCGCGTCATGTTCGACTACACCACCAAGCCGCCGGCCACGATCGAGTTCGAATGACGCTCAAAACGGCGTAAACTCGCATGAATACGGGCTTTTTGCCCGT
>DSLFC04102__coassemble_2761_pt1 | contig 7034 bp, 5 predicted proteins | sample DSLFC04102__metabat2_high_PE_002 | metagenome-assembled genome bin DSLFC04102 | reverse complement strand
CGCCACGCCGACGCCCACATCCTGCCCGGCCGCGTCTGGCAGCCCCAGTGGGCCGGCAATACCTTTGCGGAGAAGATGGAGTCGCTGGTCACCGACCTGAACGTCTGCAGCCAGAAGGGCCTGGGCGAGCGGTTCGACTCCACCATCGGCGCGGCCACCGTGCTGATGCCCTACGGCGGCAAGTACCAGCTGACCCCCACCATGGCCATGGCCGCCAAGCTGCCGGTGGACGGCGAGACCACCACCTGCAGCGGCATGGCCTGGGGCTTTAACCCCTACCTGACCGAGGCCGACCCCTACCGCGGCGCATTTATGGCCGTGGTGGAGAGCGTGACCAAGATGGTCTGCGCCGGGTTCCGGCACAAGGACCTGTACCTGACCTTCCAGGAATATTTCGAGCACATGGGCGCCCAGCCGGAACGCTGGGGCAAGCCGCTGGCCGCGCTGCTGGGCGCGCTGGATGCCCAGATGGGCCTGGGCATCGCCTCCATCGGCGGCAAGGACAGCATGTCCGGCAGCTTTGAGGGGCTGGACGTGCCCCCCACGCTGGTCAGCTTTGCCACCGGCATCGGCGACACCCGCAGCGTCGTCAGCGCCGAGTTCAAAAAGGCCAACAGTGCCGTGGTCGTCCTGAAACCCCAGTACAAAAACGGCCTGCCCACCATCTCCAGCCTGCTGGCGAACTACTTTATCGCGGAGCAGATGATCGCCGAGGGCAAGGTGCTGGCCGCCGCCACGCCGGGCTACGGCGGCATTGCCGAGGCGCTGTTCAAGATGTGCGTGGGCAACCATGTGGGCCTGGAGCTGAGCGACAAGGTGACCATGCAGGAGCTGTTCAGCCCCTGCTACGGCGCCATCATCCTGGAACTGCTGGACGCTTCTGCCGGCGAATTTTTGGGCTTTACCACCGTGGATTACACCATCACCATCGGGGACCAGGCCGCCGACATGGAGCGCCTGCAGGACCTGTGGGAGGCCAAGCTGGAGCCGGTGTTCCCCTACCGCAGCAAGGGCGATGCCGTTGAGGCGCTGACCTGCCAGTGCCAGAGCCGTGTGGCCCCCGCGGTGCGGCTGGCCACGCCGAAAGTGATCATCCCGGTGTTCCCCGGCACCAACTGCGAGTACGACACCGCCCGCGCTTTCCGCCGCGCCGGCGCCGACCCACAGGTGCTGGTTTTGAAGAACCTGACCCCCGCCGATGTGGCCGAGAGCTGCGAGGCGCTGGTCAAGGCCATCGACGAGGCGCAGATCCTGATGCTGCCGGGCGGTTTTTCCGGCGGCGACGAGCCGGACGGCAGCGCCAAGTTCATCACCGCGTTCTTCCGCGCGCCGGCAGTGGCCGATGCGGTCAACCGCCTGCTGAACCAGCGGGACGGCCTGGCTTTGGGCATCTGCAACGGCTTCCAGGCGCTGATCAAGCTGGGGCTTGTGCCCTACGGCGAGATCCGGCCCATCACCAAGGATGACCCGACGCTGACCTTCAACACCATCGGCCGCCACCAGAGCATGCTGGTGCGCACCCGCGTGGCCTCCAACAAGAGCCCCTGGCTGTCGGAGTGCGACGTGAACGACGAGCACCTGATCGCCATCAGCCACGGTGAGGGCCGCTTTGTGTGCAGCGACAGCCTGCTGGACCAGCTGATCGCCAACGGCCAGATCGCCACCCAGTATGTGGACCTGACCTGCACCCCCACCATGGACCTGCGCTACAACCCCAACGGCAGCGTGCTGGCCATCGAGGGCATCACCAGCCCGGACGGCCGCGTGCTGGGCAAGATGGGCCACAGCGAGCGCAGCGGCGACGAGCTGTACAAAAATGTCGGCGGCGACAAGTACCAGCCGCTGTTTGAGGGCGGCGTGAACTACTTTAAGCTGTAATAGTCGCTGTGTGCCCGCCTTCCGCGAGGGGCGTTCCCCTTCTCGGCTCCCCTGTAAGGGGAGCTGGCCGCAAAGCGGACTAAAGGGTGCATTGCCGCCTTGCGGCGGAAGTATCCCCTTCCCCGCAAACAGGCAGGCAGCGTCCCGGCAGGATACCGGTCCGGCAAAGTGCCGCACCCCTCCGGCTGTGCCCGGCGGCACAGCCACCTCCCCTTGCAGGGGAGGCTTTTGGGGAAGCGGCACCCCGGCGGTTTTCCCAAAAAGGGAAAGGTTTCCGCCAGTATCCGTTCTGTTTCCCCGCCGCCTGAAATGCTTTTGTACGCGCCATTCCTTACCAAAAAGAAAGAGGTAAATCTATGCCGCACGACCGTTATATTTCCCCCTTCTCCACCCGGTATGCCTCGGACGAGATGCAGTTTTTGTTCTCGGACGACAAAAAGTTCCGCACCTGGCGCCGGCTGTGGATCGCACTGGCCAGGGCCGAGCAGCGCCAGGGCCTGGACATCACCGACGAGCAGATCGCCGAGCTGGAAGCCCACAAGGACGACGTGAACTACGAGGAGGCCGCCGCCCGCGAAAAACTGGTCCGCCACGATGTGATGAGCCATGTTTACGCCTACGGCCTGCAGTGCCCCCACGCCAAGGGCATCATCCACTTGGGCGCCACCAGCTGCTATGTGGGCGACAACACCGACGTCATCATCATGCGGGACGCGTTGCAGCTGGTGCGCAAAAAGCTGATCGGCGTGCTGGCCAACCTGGCCGGCTTTGCCCGCCAGTACAAGGACATGCCCTGCCTGGCCTACACCCATTGCCAGCCCGCCCAGCTGACCACCGTGGGCAAGCGCGCCACCCTGTGGATGAACGAGCTGTACATGGACCTGTGCGAGATCGACCACCAGATCAGCGAGCTGGCGCTGCGCGGCGTCAAGGGCACCACCGGCACCCAGGCCAGCTTTATGGAGCTGTTCGGCGGCGATTCCGCCAAGGTGAAGGCTGTGGAGGCCGACGTCTGCGCCCAGATGGGCTTTGATAAAGTCGTTCCCGTCTGCGGCCAGACCTACAGCCGCAAGGTGGACTACAACGTGCTGTCGGTGCTGGGCGGCCTGGCCCAAAGCGCCATGAAGATGGCCACCGACATCCGCCTGCTGGCCAACTTTAAGGAGATGGAGGAGCCGTTTGAGAAAAACCAGATCGGTTCCTCGGCCATGCCCTACAAGCGCAACCCCATGCGGTGCGAGCGCATCTGCGCGCTGGCCCGCTACCTGATGATCGACGTGCTGAACCCGGCCATGACCGCCGGCACCCAGTGGCTTGAGCGCACGCTGGACGACAGCGCCAACAAGCGCATCGCCATGGCCGAGGGCTTCTTGGCTGCGGACGCCATTTTGAACATCCTGCTGAACGTCTCGGACGGGCTGGTGGTCTACCCCAAGGTCGTGCGCAGCCGCGTGATGGCCGAGCTGCCCTTTATGGCCAGCGAGAACATCATGATGAAGGCCGTCAAGAAGGGCGGCGACCGGCAGGAGCTGCATGAGCGCCTGCGGGAGCACGCCGTGGCCGCCGCCGCGGTGGTCAAGCAGGAGGGCCTGCCCAACGACATGATCGCCCGTGTGGAGGCTGACCCCGCCTTTGGCCTGACCCGTGAGGAGATCGAGGCCGAACTGGCGCCCGAAGCCTTTACCGGCCGCGCGCCCGAACAGGTGGAGGAATTTTTGCGCGGCGTGATCCAGCCCGTGCTGGACGCCAACCCGGAGGATGTGGGCCAGAAGGCGGAGCTGAGCGTCTGACCCGCAGCCCCGCAAACCATCCCGTATGAACCCCCAAATGCCCAGGGAGGCCTGCCCTTCCCTGGGCATTCTGCAAAAAGGAGGCCCTGCATGACAGGCTTTGCCAAGTACCGGCGTTCCCCCTTTGCCACCATGATCGGCGTGGTGCTGCTGGTGGCGGTGGTGTTCTGGCTGCTGGCCCACCCGGCCGGTTCCGGCACGCAGGACGCAGACTTTGCCGCGCTGGCCGCCGACCCCGGCTATGCCGCCGAGGTGCGCGCCACCGGCGAAGGCTTTACCCTCACGGTCGACCTGGCCGACCCGGCGCGGGACGTGGGGCTGGCGGTGTACACCGGCGACTATGGCAGCATCCTGCTGGACGCTGTGACCGATGCCGATGAAACCGGCTGCACGCTGCATTTTACCGCAGGCGGCGGAAGGGACGGCAGCGGCAGGGCGCATCTGACCGCCGGCGCCCTGCCGGCGGCGGAAGGGGAAGCCCCGCCGGCCGCCGACCTGCACGTCACGCCCGAAGGCTGCACCGCCCGCTTTGCGGAGGACGCCCGCTACACCGCCGATGGCTGCGAGTTTGCCATCCGGCTGGAACTTTCCGACGGCGTGGACGCGCAGTACGTCACCGTGCAGGCGGAGCATCTGCCGGAGGTCGTGTTTGCCCCGGCCGGGTAAGTTCCACGCCAGCGCAGGGTGCGGCACAAGAAACCGAGATCCTGCCCGCAATATACCGAACAGCGCAAGGCCGCCCCGTTTGCCTGGGGCGGCCTTGCGCCGGTTTATTTTGTTTCGAAAGCCGGCAGTACCCGGCAAATTTCCGTCAGCGGCAAAACGCGATCGCCCCCTGCACAGCGACGGTCAGGGCCCGGCCGGGGCAAAGTGCTTTGCTGTGTACTGCGCGCTTACCCGGCGGTTTCCGGGGTAGCCACAGCGGCAGGGATATCCGCCGCGGCGACGTCGCCGGATTCGGCCAGCCGTTCCAGGCCGGTCTGGTAGTCGGGGGCGGTGGCGTCGGTCAGGGTGACCTTGTACCAGGCAAAGCGGTAGCCGTTTGCCTCCATCACCTGCTTGACCTGGGCCAGCACCGTGTCCACGTCGGCCTTGGTGGGGGTGATGGGCCAGGTGCCGGTCACGCTGAGATAGGACGGGACTTTGGCCAAGATCTCTTTCGAAAAGGGCGTGTCCAATGGTACCAGTTCCGGGAACTGCTTTGCAAGCTGTTTGGCTTCGGCCTCATCCGGGGAATAGCAGATATCGACGAAACTGCCGCGCTCGGAATCGCCTGTGCTGATCACAAACTGATATTGCGGCAGTTCCTGCTCCAGGACGGCATCGACTTCCTCACTGGCTTCCCGCCCCAGGCGCATGCAGGTGTTCATGCCGCTTTCCACATAGAACTCATGGCGGGGCGGCTCCCCTTCAAAGCGTTCGTCCGTGGTCCAGAACCAGAAATCGGTCTGCACGTCAAACCAGGTATCCTCGCTTTGTTCCGATTGGACAAAAGTCAGGCAACCGAACAAGGAACCCGTTCCGCTTTGGAGTACCCGGAAGGTCTGGCCGGGGTAAAGGCTCTCGGCATACTTCACGGCGCAGTGTTCGGCCCAGACGGGGCTGAGCGGGTCGCCGTATATGGCATCGGCTGTCAGCAGCAGGCCCAGCACCAACGCTCCGCCCGCAATGCCAGCGGCAATGCGCTTGCCCTTGTTGTTTGTCGTCTGTTTCATGGTTTATTTTCCCTTTCCCTTTTACGGTGTAGCGCAGCAGCCGGGCTGCCAGCGTGCCCAGCAGGCAAAACACCGCTGCTTGCGGGCTGTCCCGGCGGCGGACGAAACCTGCCATCTTGCCCTGTGACGGACGGGGCTTCGGCTGATTCGGCTCAAAAGGCTTTTTCTGTACATCGTGTAGTTACCCGGCGGATTCGGGGGTGGCAGCCGGGGCGGCGGGGATATCGCCGGACTCGGCCAGGCGTTCCAGTCCGGTCTGGTAGTCGGGGGCGGTGGCGTCGGTCAGGGTGATGTTGTACCAGGCAAAGCGGTAGCCGTTTTGTTCCATCACCTGCTTGACCTGGGCCAAAACTTCGTCCACATCGGCCTGGGTGGGGGTGGTGGGCCAGGCACACTGGAGCATCAGGCGGGCGGGCACATTTTGCAGGATGTCTTTTGAGAAAGCGGCGTCCAGCGGCAGATACTCGGCATAATTGCCGGGGACCGCCCCTTCGTCCGGGTCGTAGCCGAGCGAGATAAAGCTGCTTTGCAGCGGCTCTTGGCTGCCGTAGTTGGCGGCGAACTCGTATTGCGGCAGTTCCTCGGCCAGGATGGCGTCCACCTGGGTGGCAGCCTCTGTGCCCATGCGGTAGGCAGTGTTCCACCTCTGTTCCACCAGCTGCTCGTGGCGGGGGGCATCCCCGCCGCCATCGTCGGTGGTAAAGAACCAGAAGCTGGTATCCACATCAAAGCGCGTGTCGGGGCTTTGGTCGGACTGCACCCAGGTGTAATACCGGAACCCGGACCCGCCGCCGCTCTCAACGGCGGTGAAGGTCTGGCCGGGGTAAAGGCTCTCGGCGTACTGCACGGCGCGGCTTTCGGCCCAGGCGCGGCTGAGCGGGTCGCCGTACGCGGCATCGGCCGCCAGCAGCAGCCCCAGCACCAGCACACCGCCCGCCACACCGGCGGCGATCCGCTTTCCCCTGTTGTTTGTCGTCTGTTTCATCGTTCATTTCTCCCCTTCCCTTTTACGGCATAGCGCAGCAGCCTGGCCGCCAGCGCGCCCAGCAGGCAGAGCACGGCCAGAACCAGCACCGGCATGGAGGCACCTGTCAAATAGGCAGACAGTGCTTCGAGAAATGTCGAGGCCTGCCATGTGGAAACAAACCCCGGCAAAAATGCAATGGCCGCAATCCCGCCGGCCAGTATCGGGATCAGTTTCCAGATCACATCGTCAAACCAGCAGGCAATGCCGCAGGTCAGCGGGAAAATGACGAAGATCAGCCCGGTGGCCCGGCCGCTGTTCAAGACCGCCATGCCCAGCGCCAGCCCCACCACAACGACCACCAGCAGCCACAGCCGCACATGGGTGCGCACGGTTTTCAGCACGGCGGCGTCGTCCGGCTGGGCGGGCGCGGCGGAGGTCGCGGGCAGGGCGTCCCACAGGGCGCGGCAGTCGGCGCAGCTCTCGATGTGGGCTTGGACCAATGCCTCGCTGTCCGCACTGGCAACGCCGTCGCGCACCAGCGGCATCAGGTCCTGCACCACGGCGCAGGAGACAGGCGGCGCGGCGGCCGCCGGGGGTTCGGTTTTGGGGGTGATGGGCAGGTCATTCGCGTTCATCCCAGTATCCCTCCTTTTGTAATGTTGCTTTCAGCCAGGTTCGGGTACG
>DSLFC04102__coassemble_2632_pt1 | contig 7388 bp, 4 predicted proteins | sample DSLFC04102__metabat2_high_PE_002 | metagenome-assembled genome bin DSLFC04102 | reverse complement strand
TCCGCCGGCGGATGTTTGAAAAAGGCGGTGCCCGGCTCGATCTTGAGCAGGTAGGCCGAGATATGGGTGCAGCCGCCGTCCTTCAAAAGCGTCAGCGTGCGGTCAAATTCGGCGTTTGAATACCCCGGCAGCGCCAGCATGATGTCGCCGCAGATCTCGTCAAAGCCCGCCTGCACCGCCCAGCCCAGCGCCTGTGCGGCCCCCGCCGCGGTGTGGGTGCGGCCCAGGCGGCGCAGCTGGGCGTCGTCGGCGCTCTGCACGCCAAAGCTGATGCGCGTCACCCCGGCGGCGCGGAAACCTTTCAGCGTCTCCGGCGTCACCACGTCGGGGTTGGCCTCCAGCGTGATCTCCGCCCCCGGCAGCGGGTCGGCGGCCTCGATCAGCCGGGCCGCCTGTGCGGGGGAGAGCAGCGCCGGCGTGCCCCCGCCGAAATACAGCGTGTTGGGCCGGCGGGTATTTTTGCGCAGTTCCCGCGCAAGGGCATCGCAGTAGTCCTGCGGCACCGCCCGGCAGCCCGGGCGGGAGAAAAAGTCGCAGTACCGGCACTTGGCCGGGCAGTAGGGAATGTGCAGATAGATGCCGAACGGCGCGGCGGAACAGGGCATGGCAGCCTCCTTTGGCGTTTGTGGGGAAACGACTCCCGGCCGCTGCGGCAAGCCCCCCGCCGGCAGCTTTGCAGAGGGGGCCAGCCGCAAAAGCAGGAAAACAGCGGTGCAGCCTGATGCTTTTATAGCAAATACCGGCCCGTTCCCCCAACAGTTCATAGATAATTTACACATTTTTCATTTGTTTGGGTATATAATAAGTGTACCCAAACAGAAAGGGGAAATCAACTATGGCTTATTACGAAAATGATCCTCGCCGCAGCGGGTCTGAGCAGAATGACCGTTACGACCAGGCGTATCAGCAATATCAGCAGCAGCGGTATCAGCAGGCGCAGGCCGGCGCCGCCGGCTATGCCGAAAGCCCGTACCTGTCCCTGAGCCAGTACATGGCCCGCACCTTTGGCTGGATGTTCGCCGGCCTGATGCTTACTTTCGCCGTGGCGCTGGCCACCGTGATTTCGGGCGCGTTTGTCGCGCTGTGGAACACCGGCCTGGTCTTTGCTTTGTCCATCGGCGAGCTGATCCTGGTCGCGGTGCTGTCCATGCGGGTGCAGAAGATACAGCCCGCCACCGCCACGGCCATGTTCTTTGCCTATGCGGCGCTGACCGGCATCAACCTCAGCGTCTACTTTGTGGTCTACGACCTGTCCACGCTGATTTTGGCTTTCCTGGTGGGCGCGGTCTATTTCGGCATCATGGCCGTGTACGGCTTGCGCACCCAGCGTGACCTGACCGGCTGGGGCCCCAAGCTGATGGGCGGCCTGATCGCCCTGCTGGTGGTGTCGCTGTTCGGCATGCTGTTTGTGGGCAGCTTCGGCCTGTTTGACGTGTTGCTGTGCGCCGTTGGCCTGCTGGTGTTCATGGGCTTTACCGCTTACGACACCCAGAAGCTGCGCAGCTTCTACGCCTACTTCGGCGGCGACGAAGCCATGCTGCACAAAAGCTCCATCATCGGCGCGCTGCAGCTTTATCTTGACTATATCAACATCTTCCTGTACGTTATCCGCCTGCTGGGCCGCAGCCGCAGCAACTGAGCGTGCCGAGGCCGGAGACTTCCGGCATAACGTGATCCAATCTATTTTTGCCGCGCCCCGCGCCGGCGGAAGCCTGTTTGGGTATCTTCCGCCGTGCCGGGGCGCGGCTTTTAGCATGCCGCAAACCAACGTAAAATCGATGTAAAATGGACGTCAATTCGACGCAAAATGCGCGCAGGTTCGACGCAAAATGCGCGCAGGGCGCTTGCCGGGCATGGGGGAAAATGGTATACTGCGGTCAAAGCCGGGGCACATCGGCAACCGCGGGCAGCTTTGGCGGCTTCTGGTATGGCCCAAAACCCTATCCGTCTCCCCGACCCCTGTAAGGAGGAACTGGTATGCGCATCCGCAAGCGTTTTGCCGTCTTGGCCGTGGCGGCTGTCCTGCTGGCCGCCCTGCTCGCCTGGCGGCTGTTGCCCCGGACGTTTTCGCAGGTTTCCGGCAGCGATGGCAGGCAGCCGCAGGCTGTCAGCTGCATTTGGGATAGCCTGCAGCTGATCGACGGCGAATTTGTGCCCGATACGGCCGAACTGCAGGGCCTTGCCCCCGATGATGAGGCCTATACCCGGGTGATAGAGCTGCTTAGCCAAACGCAGTACCGCCCGGCGCTGCGCAACCTGCTGCCCTGGCCCCAAACCGCCAGCCCTGGCATGACAGAGTGCGCGGCCTACCTTCTGCTGACCTGGGACGCAGAGACGGCAGACGCCACCTACTTGATGGTGATGGATGACAATTTGCTTGCTGTGCAGCTGCCGGGCAGTGAAGGGCTGCTGATTTACTATCCCGATGACCCGGCGGCGCTGCGCAGTTTGCAGGGGTATCTTGCCGGGACTGCGCAGTCTGCGGTGCAGTGACGCCGGGGCGGCCTGCCCGGAGCCTGCGTTGGCGGCAAAACCTTAAAATTGTTCGCCCTACCCCTTGACGAACGCCGCCCAAACGCATACAATAAGAACCAGTCTATGGCGAAACACCTTGACGGAGAAAGTAATCGCAGCTGCCCGGCTGCCGCACACGCGGCGCGGCCTGCCCCAAACGGCAGGCATTGGCAGAGAGGGGACTCACCGGCTGAAAGGTCCCCCGAACGGCGCTGCGCCGAAGTTCGCTCCTGAGTGGCCCGTGCGAACGGCTTTTACGCCCAGTAACGCGGGACGGCCCTGCACCGTTACCGGCAGAAACAAGCGCCGCCGTCTTTGCACGGCGGAATACGGGTGGTACCGCGGAGTGTTGCAAACGGCTTCGTCCCATTGGCTCTTATGCCAGGGACGGAGCCGTTTTTCTGTTTACGTCTGTTTGCGCCAGCGGCCGGCACCGGCCGACGATCGAAAACGAGGTGTATTATGGAAGAAAAGATCCGCGCACTGAAAGAACAGCTGGAGGCCGACGCCGCCGGCGTGCGCAGCAAAGAGGAGCTTTCTGCCTTCTGGCAGAAGTATCTGGGCAAAAACGGCAGCGTGGCCGGCCTGATGAAGGGCCTGCGGGATGTGCCCAAAGAGGAACGCCCCGCCGCCGGCAAGACCATCAACGAGTGCAAAGCCTGGGCCGAGGCCCGCTACCAGCAGCTGAACGCCGAGATCGAGCGCATCGAGCTGGAAGCCCGCAACAGGGCCGAGGCGGTGGACATCACCCTGCCCGGCGTCCGCCGGGAGATGGGCAACCTGCACCCCATCACGCTGGTCAAAAACCAGATCGTGGACGCTTTTGCCGGCATGGGCTTTGACGTCTACGAAGGCCCTGAGATCGAGGACGACGACCACAACTTCACCCGCCTGAACGTGCCCAAAAACCACCCCGCCCGCGATATGCAGGATACCTTCTATGTGGCCGAGGACATCGTGCTGCGCACCCAGACCTCCGGCGGCCAAATCCGCGTCATGGACCGGCAGAAGCCCCCCATCAAGGTGCTGGTGCCCGGCCGGGTCTTCCGCTCCGACTCGGACGCCACCCACTCGCCCATGTTCCACCAGATGGAGGGTCTGGTGGTGGACAGGCATATCACCCTGTGCGACCTGCAGGGCATGCTGGACCAGTTTGTGCAGGCGCTGTTCGGCGCCGGCGTCAAGACCCGCCTGCGCCCGTCCTACTTCCCCTTCACCGAGCCCAGCGTCGAGGTGGACGTCTCCTGCTTCGAGTGCGGCGGCAAGGGCTGCCCGCTGTGCAAGCACACCGGCTGGATCGAGGTGCTGGGCGCCGGCATCGTCCACCACAGCGTGCTGGAAAACTGCGGCATCGACCCCAATGTTTATTCCGGCCTGGCCTTCGGCATCGGCATCGAGCGCATTGCCATGCTCAAGTACGGCATCAACAACATCGGCCTGCTGTTTGAAAACGACCTGCGTTTCCTCAAACAGTTCAAGGATTAAGCGAAAAGGAGGAAACGCACCATGAAAGTACCATTCAGTTGGCTGAAAGAATATGTGGACATTGACGTGCCCCCCCAGGAGCTGCAGAGCAAGCTGTTCTCCTGCGGGTTCGAGGTGGAGGAGCTGATCGACCTGGGGGCCGAGATCAGCCGCGTCGTCGTCGGCGTCGTCACCGAGGCCGTGCCCCAGGAGGGCACCCACCTGCACGTCTGCAAGGTGGACTGCGGCGACTACGGCCATGACATCCAGATCAGCACCGGCGCGCCCAACGTCTATGTGGGCATGCACACCCCCGCCGCGCTGGACGGCGCCACGCTGCCCGGCGGTATCAAGATCAAGGCAAAGCCTCTGATGGGCGTCGAGTCCAATGGCATGCTGTGCAGCGGCGAGGAACTGGGCCTGAACGAGGACCTGTACCCCGGCGCCGAGGTCTACGGCCTGCTGGACCTGCCCAAGGACACCGTCCCCGGCGCCGATATCGTGCCGGTGGTGGGGCTGGACGACTATATCTTCGACATCTCCATCACCGCCAACCGCGCCGACTGCCAGTCGGTTCTGGGCATCGCCCGCGAGGTGGCCGCCGTGCTGAACAAGCCCCTCAAGATGCCCGCCACCGACTACACCACCAGCGACTACAAAGACCCGCGCCTCTCCATCGCGGTGGAAGCGCCCGACCTGTGCCCCCGTTACCTGGGCCACTATGTGCGCAACATCACCCCCGGCCAGTCCCCCCGCTGGATGAAGCGCCACCTGGCGCTGTGCGGCCTGCGCAGCATCTCCAACGTGGTGGACATCACCAACTATGTCATGCTGGAGATCGGCCAGCCGATGCACGCCTTTGACATGTCCACGCTGGAAAGCTGCCAGATCATCGTCCGCCGCGCCCGGCAGGGCGAAAGCATCGTCACGCTGGACGGCAAAGAGTTTGCCCTGAGCGAAAGCAATCTGGTCATCTGCGACGGCGCCAAGCCGGTGGCGCTGGCCGGCGTTATGGGCGGCCTGAACAGCGAGATCACCGACAAGACCACCCAGCTGCTGTTCGAGTCTGCCAAGTTTGCCCGCGACAGCATCCGCAAGACCTCCCGCAGCCTGGGCCAGTCCACCGACGCCTCCAGCCACTACGAGAAGGGCGTCTCCGAGTACACCGCCGAACTGGGCATGGCCCGCGCGCTGCACCTGATCCAGGAACTGGGCTGCGGCGAGGTCACCGCCAGTGCCTTTGACGTCAGCGCCGGCGCCCCCCGCGAGGGCAAGCACATCTCGGCCACCGTCAGCGGCATCAACCGCATCCTGGGCATCGAGGTCCCCGCCGACGCGGTGGTGGACATCCTGACCCGGCTGGACTTCCAGGTCGAGCGCGACGGCGACAGGCTGGAGGTCGTCGCCCCCCGCTACCGCGAGGACATCGAGGTGGGCGAGCCCGACCTGGCCGAGGAAGTCATCCGCGAGTACGGCTACGAGCATATCGTGCCCACCTTCCTCAAGGACGCCACCGTTACGGGCGGCGGCCTGGACGCGGAGCAGCGCCGCCGCGCCAAGGCAAAGCGGGTGCTGTGCGCCCAGGGCTTCTACGAGGCCGAGACCATGTCCTTCTACGCCGACGCCGACCTGGACGCGCTGCACATCGCCGCCGATGCGCCGGAGCGCAAGGTCATCCGCCTTCTCAACCCCATCAGCTCCAACCTGACCATCATGCGCACGCTGCTGGCGCCTTCGCTGCTGAACGCCGCCGTCACCAACCTGAAAAACGGCAACGCTTCCGGCCGTCTGTTCGAGCTGTCCAACATCTATCTCCCCAAACAGCTGCCCGTCACCGAGCTGCCGGAGGAACGCCTGCACCTGGGCTTTGTGGCCTGGGGCGAGGACGAGGACTTCTTCCAGGTCAAGGGCGCGGTCGAGGCCCTGGCCGAGCAGTTCGGCCTGACGTTCGACTACCAGCGCGCGGATGACACCCCCTGGCTGCACCCCGGCATCTCGGCCCGCATCCTCTGCAAGGGGCAGCGCATCGGCTGCTTCGGCAAGCTGGCCAACGACGTCACCGCCGAGCTCAAGCTGCCCAAGGACAGCAAGAACCACCAGAACATCTACCTGGGCGAGATCGACTACGTCGCCTTCTCGGCGCTGGCCGACGCCAACCTGCGCTACAAGCCCATCCCGGAGTTCGATGTGGTCAGCCGCGACCTGGCCCTGGTGGCCGACGAGGCCGTGACCTGCGGCGACATCGTCGGCGAGATGCACAAGGCCTGCCCCCATGTGGGCGAGATCCAGCTGTTCGACATCTACCGCGGCGAGCAGCTGGGCGAGGGCAAAAAGAGCATGGCCTTTACCCTGCACTTTGTCCCTGCCGGCAAGCCGCTGGAAAACGCCGAGGTGGACCGCTACGTCAAAAAGATCCTGGGCAACCTGAAATACCGCCTGGGCGTCGAGATCCGCTGATTGCCTGTGCGGGTTTGACGGCATCCGCAGCCGCCTGACGGCAAAACCATTAAAAGCCATCCAAAGCAAAAATGCTGGCCCGGCGGGGGAGATCTGCCCCTGCCGGGCCGGCGTTTTGTGTTCCGCCCGCTGCGCTGCCGGGACAGCGCGGGCAGGGGAGACCGTTTCCGCTCCGCCGTTTGCCGCAGCGGCAGGGAACAGGCGGCAGGGCGTGGAGGTTTGCTGAAAAAGTCATACTATTCAAAAACTTTGTACAACAAGTTTGATTTTTTGCCCCAAAACCTTGTAAAAAGCGCCGATGTTCGATATAATATGAACAAAGAGTAAACAAAGGACCTGTTCCGCCGGCTGCAACTGTTGCGGCATCGGCGCTCGTTTGCTGTCTGTACATCGGTCAGCCCTGCGCCGCCGGCGGAACCGGGTCCCCCAAGCAGGAGAAAGGGGGTAGGCACCCATTGGCAGAGGATTTTGTCATTGAGATGCTGAACATCACCAAAGAGTTCCCCGGTATCAAGGCCAATGATGACATTACGCTCCAGCTGCGCCGCGGCGAGATCCACGCGCTGCTGGGCGAGAACGGCGCCGGCAAGTCCACCTTGATGAGCGTTCTGTTCGGCCTGTATCAGCCGGAAAAGGGTGTGATCAAAAAGGACGGGAAAGAGGTCCGCATCAAGGACCCCAACGACGCCAACCGCCTGGGCATCGGCATGGTGCACCAGCATTTCAAACTGGTGGAGTGCTTTTCGGTGCTGGACAACATCATCCTCGGCGTCGAGGATACCAGGATGGGCTTTCTGCAAAAGGACGCGGCCTGCAAAAAGGTCATGGCCCTGAGCGAAAAGTACGGCCTGCGCGTCGACCCGGACGCGCTGGTGGAGGATATCTCGGTCGGCATGCAGCAGCGCGTCGAGATCCTCAAGATGCTGTACCGCGACAACGAGATCCTGATCTTT
>DSLFC04102__coassemble_2379_pt1 | contig 8072 bp, 6 predicted proteins | sample DSLFC04102__metabat2_high_PE_002 | metagenome-assembled genome bin DSLFC04102 | reverse complement strand
GCGCCTGCTTTTTTGGCCCCGGTCCCTGTTCGGACCGGGGCTTTCCGCTTTCTCCCGCCGCCGGCCGATAAAAGGCAAAAAGCAGGCCGGTTTGAACCGAACCAGTAAAAACGGACAATATTCGTCTAATTGTGGTAGTGTGAAGGCAGGATAACAAACTTCTGCATAAACGGGAGGTAACCATGAGTCGTATTCGCAGGCTGCACCGGCATTTTGGTTACGGGGTGTTCCTTTCCCGATAAGCGCGCCATTGATTCTCAAAAAAGTAATCCAGCTGTGGGATGGGACGCACTTCCCGCCAAATACAGCGCACTTCACCTGTTGGGCTGAACTGAACCTCCTGAACCTCATTGCCGTGCTTGCCGTTGTCCAACTGGCAGCGGAAGCTGTCGGGCAACCCCTCTGTGGGCAAGTTTCCTGCGGGGGCGGTGTACAGCGCCGAGCCGCGGCTGTCTGCCCCCGAATCCGTATAGTCCAGCATAGCGCTGGTATAGACGTATTGGGAAATCAGCATGTCCCGCAGCCGATAATAGATACCCAACTGTTTGGGAGATGGTGGTGCCAGCAGATTTTTCCAGTTGGCAAGGGCCTGTCTGGCCAGATTGGCCGTCTCTTTTAATCCGCTCCGCTCACGGATCATAGCGGCATGACGGCTCATGCTTTGGGCGGCTTGCCGCCAGACATCGGCCGGCGCACGGTTCCCAGTGCACACGGTGACCGATTCTATAAACGCCTGCGCCTGTTCCCGCAACCTGGCGAAATCTGGCGAGGGGGCAGGTGTTTCACGCCGGGCGCGGCAGGCAATGTCCTCGGCGGCGCGGCTGGCGCCGACCTGACCGGCATTGAGCGCCGTGCCGCCAGGGCGCGTAACGCCGTGGCTGCCGCAGAGTTCGCCCACCGCATAGACTCCGCCGACATTCGTCTGCCAGTGGCTATCGGTAGCCAGGCCGCCATTGTTGTGCTGGGCGCAAATAGCGATCTCCAACATTTGGGCGTGCAGGTCTACACCGTGTTCTTTGTAAAAATCCACGGCAGGCTGGTTCATGTGTTCCAGCCGCTGGATGGGTGTGCCAAAGCAGGCGTGGGCGCTGTGCAGATACTCGAAAGCTTCACGGCAAAGTCCGGAAAAATCTATGCCGCGCCCCTGACTGTTGGTGCGATAATCCAGAAACACTCGTCGGCCAAGCAGGCAGCGTTCCCGGTAAGCCAGCAGATCAATAATGGAAGAACCGCCGAAGATCTTGTTGACGTCAAAGGGCCACTGATAGCCTTTCAAAAACAGCATCGACTGCATGTGCCCGGCGTCCCCGAAAAAATCCAGCAGGAATTCCCGCTCATCACTGCCGTCTTCGGCGGTGGAGACAACACGCGGCAGCACCTGCATGTACGTTCCGCTGACATTCCACCGCGGCGACAGAGAGGCCATGCCGTACTGCCATTCGGTCAGATTTTTCCCGCGGATGCCGGCTTCAAAGGCGAGCCCGCTGCTGCCCAGCTGGCTTTGCGGGTAAACGCTGTCCTGGTAAATGCCGGCTGGCCCACCGGTGGCCAGAATGCAATTTTCGCAGAAAAGCAGCTGGTAACAAGGCGTCCCGGTATCGTGGGTTTGGTGCAGGTCAAGGCAGAGTACGGCGCGGATGTGCTCCTGCTGAACAAGCAAGCGGATCGCCTGCAAGCCGTCCAGGATTTCGACGCCACGGCTGCGGACGTCGGCCTCCAGCTTTTCAGTCATCACTTTGGAGGTGTACGGTCCTGCGCTGGTGGCCCGGCGGCCGCGGTCATGATCGGTTTTGTAGCCTACAAATTCACCATATTCGTTGCAGGGAAAGGGCACGCCCAATTCCACAATGCGATAAAAGCATTGCGCGGACAGGGCCGCTTCACACAACGCCAGGTCACCGTCTACACACTGGCCGGCAAACAGATCCTGCGCCATGTTCAAAATCGAATCGGCGTCTGCACCGGCCAGGGAGAGCTTGTAATAGGTCTGTTTGTCCGAGCCGGTGTTGCGCGAAGTTCCGGCGCTGATGTTTTCGGTGACGATAGCCAGATCCCGCTCCCCAAGCTGGTGAAGGCGGGCTGCCGCACCGAAGCCGGCGGCCCCCGACCCGATCACGATATGCCGAATGCTGCGCTCGGTCAACTGATAGTCCTTCATTGGTTTCGCTCCCACATCACAGTCGTTTGATGTGGAAACCACCGTCCACATCCACATAGTTGCCCGTGGTGTACAGCACCCGGTCAGAGCAGAACAATGACACCATATCCGCTACGTCCTCCGGCCTGCCCCAGCGGGCGATGGGAAATGCGCCGTCCGCAATGAGCGTATCATATTTTTCGGTGACGACACTGGTCATATCGGTGGCAATGACGCCCGGCCGAACCTCGTTGACAACGATACCCTCTGCGGCAAGACGATCCGCAAACAGCGTGGTCAACATCCAGACCGCCGCCTTGGAAACGCAGTATTCCCCGCGGGAAGTGGAGGAAACTTCCGCCGAGCAGGATCCCACATTGACAATATGCCCTTTGTTGGCAAAGACTTGTTTCTGGGCGATCATCTGCCTGGCCACAAGCTGCGTCAGGAACAGGTTTGCCTTGGCGTTGATATTCATGACACGGTCAAAACTCTCCTCGGTCATTTCCAGCAGGTCGCGGCGCTCCTTGGGGGCGACACCTGCGTTGTTGACAAGAATGTCGATTCGGCCGTAGTGGTTCACCGTCTCGCAAACCAGCTTTTCCCGGCTCTGCGCCGAGTCTACGCTGCCTTGTACATACAGCCAGTCAATGCCCTGGTCTGTCAAGCGGTCCAGGGCTTCCTGGTAGCGGGCCTGCTCTCCGGTAGCCAGGATCACCACGTTGCAGCCGTCTCGGCCCAGACGCTCTGCGATGGCGTAACCGATTCCCCGACTGGCACCTGTAATAATTGCAGTCTTTTTCATACGTTTGCTCCCTTATCCGCGGAAATTCGCAGGAAGATCTTTTTTGCTTTCCAAAAACTCACGATAAAACGGCATGAATGTTTTGCTGTCCCGAATCACACAGCCGGTGGGTTTGTGCGCACGGATCAGGTCGCCGCACTTGCCGCAGGTCAGGCAGACCCGTCCCGGGTCGATGCGCCCGGTGTGCAGAATCTCATTGGCAAAATCCGGGTCGGCAAAGGCCATACGGCCGAACAGCATCCCGTCGCACAGGCCCTGCTCCACTGCGCCGGCGGCGTACAGATCGGCAAACTGGCGCAGATACGTCGGGGCGGAGCCCAGCACGGCTATGCCGGGCACTGCCTTTTTGACCGCGCCGATACCGTGGATCATCCGGGCCAGTCCCTCAAAGGGGTGCTCGTCCGGCGGATATTTACCGGCGTCAAAGGGGCGGGTGACGTGGGTGGTGGCGTAGGGATTCCCCATCGTCAGGTCAATCAGGTCCAGGCCGTAATCCCGATGCAGCTCCGCTACAAGCCGGATCGGCTCTGTCAGATCGGGCGTCAGACCGGAACCCTCGCTGACGCCAAAGCCATAGGGGTACGCGTAGCCGTCGTAGATGCCCAGCCGCGCGGTAACCATAAAGCTGTCATCTTCATAGGGCTTGGCGGCAAGGATGGCATTCTTCAGCAGGCGGGTACGGTTTTCGTAGCTGCCGCCGTATGGGCCGGGCCGGGTATAGGCGGAGGACAGCTCTGCCAGCAGGTATCCGTGGCAGGATTTGATGTCCACCGCATCGAATCCCGCCTGTTTGGCAAGGGCGGCGGCTTCCCCAAACTTTTGTTCCAGACCTTTCAGATAGTCATCGCTGACGATACAGCTGTCATCCGCAATACGGTATTGCTCCAGTTCCGGATGCCGGTAGGCGATCATTGGCGCGGGCTTGTTGTCCGGGTTGGAGTAGCGGCCGCTGTGGTTTGCCTGAAGAATCAGGTAGGGCGCGTATCCGTTGGCCTTCATGCCGGCTTCCTTGACGGCAGCGGTCAGCTTTTGGTAGGCAGCCAGGTTGTCCTTCGTCAGTAACAGCTGCGTCTGGGACGACCGGCCCTCCTCCACGATGGAGATGGCCTCAAACCAGATGATCGCCGCACCGCCCACGGCTTCCTTTACATAGCGCCGAGTGGTGTAATCGCTGGGCGAGCCGTCGGGCAGCGAATCCGCCCCCTCCATGGGGGCGATTCCCATGCGATTGGGAAAGGGGATATTGCGCACAGTCAGCGGAGTTGCCAATGCATGGGTATCTTCGGCAAAAGGCAGGGTCAGCCCCAGCTCAGCGGCTTTGGCCTTGACATCCTCCAGCGTCTTATAGTGAAAAAGTTCGTGTGTCATTGTTCGATTCCCTCATTTGCAGTATTGCATGGCACCAATCAGGATCCCGCGCTTTCGTTGGCATATTTTTTGCGGTATGCGGTGGGTGTAAGGCCGGTTGCCTTCTTGAACTGCCGGGAAAAGTAAGCAAAATCATCGTACCCGCAGCCGACAGCGATCTCCGTAATGCTCCTGTCCGACTTGGACAAAAACAATTTGGCGCGATTGATCCGCAGAGCGATCACATACCCCATCAGGCTGTACCCGGTTTCCTCCTTAAAGACATGGGCAATGTGATTTTTGTTGAGAAATAAAGCATCGGCGATCTGATCCACGGTGAGCGGTTCGGTAAAGTGATGCTCAATGTAGTTCATGATGTTATAGGCCACGGTAACGCTGTTTCCAACCCTCATTGCCATAACATCCGCGCATTCACGGTAGATCACAATGAACATCCGCCGCAAATTGGCTCCAACATACAGTTCCCAGTATTTTTTTCTTGCCGTATATTCGCGTTCCATTTCCAGCACGATGTCGTACAAGAAGTTCCAAATCGGTTCTGAGACGTGCAGCAGGTGCGAAAAATTAGGCGGCCGTTTGATAAAAGCTGCAATGACTTCGGGATATTTTACCTCATGCTGAAAGTAATCCGGCTGAATGCGGATCAAATACCGTTCGTAGGGGTAATCCAGGACCTCAAGTTCGTGTTCTTCCAGCGTATTGAGCACGATAATGCCTCCACGCTGGACCTCATAAGCTTTATCGCCCACCGTGTAGCGCAGACGGCCACGGGTCACCATCAGGACCTGATACACATTCTCGTAGTGGCGCTCCAGCTTGAAGCTGGAGGCGTTGTAGCGATGTTCTATACGGAAGTCTTCCATGTCGGTCTCCTAGTGCAGTTGATTGGCAGCTCATGTCCTGATTTGGCAAAAAGCGGCGTGTGCACGGCGCATTGTTCCTGTCAGGAGCATGCTGCGCCGGCACCGCCTTACTTGCAATGAGACAGAGGAGATTACCGTCCCATTATACTATATTAAAGAACAAGGTGGCCAGCAAAACATTGGCGAGGATGGCAAAGGGCTGCGCCGCACCGTAACCGGCGGTAGGCTCCTCGGAACCAGTGGCGCTGATCGCAGCGCCCAGGCCCGGGGCAGAGGTGCAGCCGCCCGCGATGGCTCCGCTGAGGATGACCCAGTTGAGCTTAAACAGCTTATGGCCCACGAGGTAAGCAATGATCACTGCAATGCCTTCCACAAAGACGGAAGCAATGGCCAGCTGCAAGCCGGACCCCATCAGAGAATTGACTACATCATAGCCATAGCGCAGGCCAACGACCGCCATGAAGAAGGTCAGACCCATCTGGTACAGGATGCCGAGCGATTTCTGATCCATACGGAAGTTGAGCGGTCCGATTTTCCCTATGTAGCTGAGGATCAACGCCGCCACCAGAATACCTCCGGCAGCCCCCAGAGAAAATTCGCCGAAAGATCCCAGAGGAATCGTGATGTTACCCACAATGATGCCGACCGCAGCGACCAGCGCCAGCGTCATAAAATCCAGCGGGCCGTCCTTGATTTTCTTTTCGGCGGCGGTTTCCCGCAGTTCTTTCTCGTAAGCGGCCTTTTCTTCCTCGACACTGAAGCGGAACATCTTGGGGAGCAGAGAGATCATCAAAACGATGACCAGAACGCCGATGGGGAAAGAGACCGTGTACCCCAGCGAGATGGCGGAAGAGGCGGTTTCCAGCGCATCGCCGGAAACGACCAGACCGGCGGCATCCAGCGCCGTGCCGTAGGCAGGGGTGGAGGTCATGGCACCGGCGTACATGCCGATGGTCTCAAATTCGCTGATAATGCCGCTGTTTTTGAAGAACAAGTGGTAAGCAGCCAGGGTCACGACCATCGAGAGGACCGGGATCATCACACCGATGACAACAAACTTGATGCCATACCGTTTGAAGATGGAGCCGATACTGCTGCCAACCTTCATGCCGATGGATACGAGGAACAGCATCAGGAAGAAAGTAAAGAACAGGTTGCTGACCACACCGGTATTCAGAACCGAGGTCGCGCTGGAATATCCGACCTCGCCTTCCTGCACACCGCTTGCCCAGGAATAGGCAAGGTAACCGATGAGAATACCGGAGAAGATACCGCCGGAGACACCCAGAGAAAAATTGCCGATTTTTATTTTGCCGATCAGCAGGCCCAGCGCGATGGCCAGAAAGATCAGGAAAAACTGGTTTGTTAAAACCGAAATAACAGCTGCCATGTTTGATTCCCCTTTTCTTGCAGTATTACAGATGGAACAGGCGTTCTGCGTTGCCGTGCAGGATCGCGGCTTTATCTGCTTCCTCCAGCCCCAGCTGATCAATGCACTTCAGCGTGCGATCAATATACCCGGGGCCCTGCTCCGGATCGAAGGGCATGTCGGAGGCAAACAGGATGTGATCCTTGCCAAAAAAGTCGATCCCGGCGCGAATGGCGGATGTGGAGCCGAAGGATGCTGTGTCCGCATAGAACTTGCGGATGGTGTCGATGGGCGCCCCCTTCATCCGGGTTGCCGTCAACTCCTCGCGCAGTTCCGGGGCGGTGCGGCCGCCATACATCTTCAGACCGTTTTCGATACGGCCTTCCAGCATGGGGATCATAGCCCCCACATGATGGGTGACGATCTTCAAATCAGGGAAATCCTCAAAAATACCAGAGAACGCCAGGCGCATCATGGCGACAGTGGTCTGGTACGGCCAGCCGATGGTAAACCACAACTCGTACTTGGAGCGGGTCTCGGCGGGAAACTCTGGCACCGTCTGCCCGCCGACCGGATGGAGCAGGATCGGCAGATCCAGCTTTTCGCAGGCCTCGTAAATCGGCCAGTACTTCTCCGTGTCGATGGCTTCGCCGTTCATGTGGGTGTAGATCTGGATGCCTTTCGCGCCCATGTCCTTCACCCGTTTGATCTCCTCGACCGAGGCGGCCACGTTATTGAAGGGAATGCCGGCCACAAAGCCTTCGTAATATTCCGGGTTAGCCTCCACGATCTTTTTGATCTCGTCATTTCCCAACGCGGCCAGCCGCGGAGATTTATCCGGTCCGGCAAAAGTCTCCACCGGCGGTGAGACGATGTTGGGGATCTGCTTGTATCCGGGGAACTGCTTCAAAACCTCCAACCGGCTTTCCATGTCAGACATGGACGCAACGTTCAGTGCCCGGACAAACATGTGCGATTTGTTGGGGGCCTCCTCCATGCAAGTCTTTGCATATTCAGGCGGCATCAGATGGCAAAAAACATCAATAGATTTCATGAGCACCAATTCCTTTCCAAAACCAGGCGTAGCCGTTTTACCCGATTCCATTGACTTCTGTCGGGCGCCTGTGCTGGTTTCCGTAGCGGACGCGTTCTCCGGATAACACGCCCGCCTTTTTGGTGCTTTTATCGTACCACAATCAAAAAGTGACTCTCTTTGATTATCGTGGTCTGGATTTGCACAAAAATGCGGCTCCTCTCCTCGACGTTCAGTCTTTCGTCATTTCATCCTAAGGGCTTCGTCCGCTTTTTTCTATGTTGCACAGATAAATTTTCAGAAAAAGGAAGGCGATGGGGTGCTCTAGTTAAAACAAACAAAATTTCTGGTTTCGGTTTGTGTGTGATGCCAAACTGCAAGATGAGCCGATTTTATTGGTCAAAATCAGATTTCAACAATTCCGCTATGAAATTGGACATTTCTGTCTTGCTTCAGTATTTTGTGAATAGAAAAGGAGGGGGCTCAAAAACGCTGCA
>DSLFC04102__coassemble_2253_pt1 | contig 8527 bp, 6 predicted proteins | sample DSLFC04102__metabat2_high_PE_002 | metagenome-assembled genome bin DSLFC04102 | reverse complement strand
GCCATCGCCGTGGATACCATCCTGAACCAGAAGGGCGGCGACGTGATCTGCATCTATGTGGCCATCGGCCAGAAGCAGTCCACCGTGGCCGCACTGGTGGAGGAGCTTTCCGCCGCCGGCGCCATGGACTACACCATCGTGGTGTCCGCCACTGCGTCGGAACTTTCGCCGCTGCAGTATATCGCGCCCTATGCGGGCTGCGCCATGGGCGAGTATTTCATGCACAAAGGCCGGCACGTGCTGGTCATCTACGATGACCTGTCCAAGCACGCGGTGGCCTACCGGGCGCTGTCGCTTTTGATCCGCCGTCCGCCCGGCCGCGAGGCCTACCCCGGCGACGTGTTCTACCTGCACAGCCGCCTGCTGGAACGGGCCGCCAAGCTGTCCGACGCTTTGGGCGGCGGTTCGCTGACGGCGCTGCCCATCATCGAGACCCAGGCCGGCGACGTGTCGGCCTATATCCCAACCAACGTCATCTCCATCACCGACGGCCAGATCTTCCTGGAGACCGAGCTGTTCCATGCGGGCATCATGCCGGCGGTCAACCCCGGCATCTCGGTCTCCCGCGTGGGCGGCAACGCCCAGATCAAGGCGATGAAAAAGGTGGCCGGTACCTTAAAGCTGGTCTACTCTCAGTACCGGGAGCTGCAGGGCTTTGCCCAGTTCGGCTCCGACCTGGACGCCGACACCAAATCCCGCCTGGCCCAGGGCGCGCGCATCGTGGAGGTGCTCAAGCAGGGCCGGGGCAGCCCGGTGCCGGTGGAAAAGCAGGTGGCGCTGCTGTATGCCACCGTCCACGGCATGCTGGAGCAGGTCAGCGTGGAAAACGTCCGCCGGTATGAGCAGGAGCTTTCCCCCTGGCTGGACGGCAGCGCGGCGGCCAGCGCCGTGCTGGCGGATATCCGCGCCACCGGCCAGCTTTCGCCGGAAAACGAGCAGGCGCTGGCCGGCGCCCTGCGCGAGTACACCGATACCTTTACCAAGACCCACAGCTGAGCACGGGGCAGCGGCGTCCGCCCGCCCCGCCGCCCGCAGGCAAGAAAGGAGGCCCCGCCATGCCCGCGTCCATGAAGGACATCAAGCTGCGCATCAAAAGCGTGCAGGGCACCATGCAGATCACCAGGGCCATGGAGCTGGTGGCCTCCAGCAAGCTGCGGCGCGCCCGCGACCGGGTGGAGCACAGCCGCCCCTATTTCGAAACGCTGTACGCCACCCTGTGCGATATGGCCGCCGCCGAGCCCCGGCTGCAAAGCCCCTATCTGGAACACCGCGCTTCCGGCAGGACCTGCTACATCGTCATAGCCGGCGACCGCGGCCTGGCGGGCGGCTACAACGCCAATGTGTTCCGAGCCGCCGCGGCTGACGCCGAAGGGCGGGACGTCTGCGTGCTGCCCGTCGGCCGCCGCACCGTCGAGCACTTTGAGCGGCAGGGGACCCCCATTGTCAGCAGGGCGTTTGCCGTGGCGGGGGAGCTTTCGGTCAGCGACTGCTTTGAGATCAGCCGCATGCTCTGCGGGATGCTTGCCGCCGGCGAACTGTGCGAGATCCGCATCGTTTACACCCGCTTTGTCTCGATGCTGACCCAGACGGCCCGGGTGCTGCCGGTGCTGCCCTTCCGCCCGCCGGAGCAGGGCGGCAAAAACGACCACCCCATGGTGCTGTACGAGCCGGACGGCGAGACGGTGTTTGACGCCATCATCCCCGAATATCTGGCCGGCATCGTCTACGGCGCCCTGTGCGAGAGCGTTTCCAGCGAGCTGGGCGCCCGCCGCACCGCCATGGACTCGGCCAGCAAGAACGCCGCCGAGATGATCGACCGTCTCAGCCTCAACTACAACCGCGCCCGCCAGGCCGCCATCACCCAGGAACTCACTGAGATCGTGGCCGGCGCCAACGCGGAGGCCATGTAGCGCGGCGGCCCGCCTGCAAAATCTGCCTGCGGCGGTCTGCCCTGTATATGAAATTATCCCCAAAGGAGTGTCCCTATGCCAGAACAAACCATCGGCCATGTGGTGCAGGTCATGGGGCCTGTGCTGGACATCCGCTTCCCGGAAAACCGGCTGCCCGCGCTGAACAACGCCATCCGGCTGGATAACCGCGGCGAACCGCTGATCGCCGAGGTGGCCCAGCAGATCGGCGACAACGTGGTGCGCTGCATCGCCATGAGCAGCACCGACGGCATGGTCCGCGGCGACCAGGCGGTGGACACCGGCGGCCCCATTACCGTGCCGGTGGGGGAAAAGTGCCTGGGGCGGGTGTTCAACCTGCTGGGCCAGCCCATCGACGAACAGCCCGCCCCCGAAGGGGTGGAGCGATGGCCCATCCACCGCGCCCCGCCCCCCTTTGACGAGCAGCAGCCCGCCGCCGAGATCCTGGAGACCGGCATCAAGGTGGTGGACCTGATCTGCCCCTACGCCAGGGGCGGCAAGATCGGCCTGTTCGGCGGCGCCGGCGTTGGCAAAACGGTGCTGATCCAGGAGCTGATCTACAACATTGCCACCGCCCACAACGGCTACTCGGTCTTTACCGGCGTGGGCGAGCGCACCCGCGAGGGCAACGACCTTTACCTGGAAATGGCCGAGAGCGGCGTGCTCAGCAAGACCGCCATGGTCTACGGCCAGATGAACGAGCCGCCCGGCGCCCGTATGCGGGTGGCCTTGTCCGGCCTGACCATGGCCGAGTATTTCCGGGATGTGCAGCACCAGGACGTGCTGCTTTTCATCGACAATATCTTCCGCTTTACCCAGGCGGGCAGCGAGGTCAGCGCGCTTTTGGGCCGCATGCCCAGCGCGGTGGGCTACCAGCCCACCCTTGCCACCGAGATGGGCGCTTTGCAGGAGCGCATCACCTCCACCAAAAACGGGTCCATCACCTCGGTGCAGGCGGTGTACGTGCCGGCCGACGACCTGACCGACCCGGCCCCCGCCACCACCTTCACCCACCTGGATGCCACCACGGTTTTGAGCCGTGACATTGCCGCCCAGGGCATCTACCCTGCGGTGGACCCGCTGGAATCCACCAGCCGCATCCTCAGCCCCGGCACGCTGGGCCAGCGCCACTACGACGCCGCCCGCGCCGTGCAGCGGGTGCTGCAGCGGTACCGGGAGCTGCAGGACATCATCGCCATCATGGGCATGGACGAGCTGAGCGAGGAGGACAAGGTCACCGTTGCCCGCGCCCGCAAGCTCCAGCGGTTTTTGTCCCAGAGCTTCCATGTGGCCGAGCAGTTCACCGGCATGCCGGGCCAGTACGTGCCCCTGGCCGAGACGCTGCGCGGCTTTGAGGCCATCCTGGGCGGCGACTGCGACGCCCTGCCGGAAAGCAGCTTCCTGTTTGCCGGCACCATCGACGACGTGTACGCCAGGGCCAAGAAATAAGCGCCGGATGCGGCCTGCGGCGCCGTCCCAACAAAACTGACCGTCAAAGGAGGCGCCCTGCCATGAAACCCTACCCCCTCACCGTGGTCACGCCGGACGGCTGCCAGTTCGACGGCCCCGCCGTCCGGCTGGTCTGCCGCACCGTGGGCGGGGACGCGGCCATCCTGGCCGGCCACTGCGATTACTGCACCGCCCTTGCCATGGGCGAGGCCCACATCGTCACGCCGGACGGGAATACCCGTTCCGCCGCCTGCATCGGCGGCATGCTGACGGTGCTGGGCGGCCGGGTGCGGCTGATCGCCACCACCTGGGAGTGGGCGGAGGAGATCGACGCCGACCGGGCCGAGCGCAGCCGCCAGCGCGCCGAGGCAAAACTGAAGGAGACCGGCCTGGACGAGCGGGAGCTTCAGCTTGCCCGCGCCCGCCTGCACCGCGCGCTGGTGCGCAAGTCGGTGGCGCGCCGCTGAACACCGCCGCTTTGCCGGGGACGGCCGCAAAAAAAGCCCGCCCCCGGGATCACGCAAAAAACGACCCGCAAAAGAAGCCACTGCCAGGGCTTGTTTTGCGGGTCGTTTTGTTCTGGCGCTTTTTGTGTGGGGGCAGCTGCATGGCGCGCAGTTTCGCTTTGCGGAGATGCCTGTTAGAATGAAAAAATCCGGGATAACAGGCTGGGCACATCACCGCAAACGGAAAACAGACGGTTCGGGGCCGCGCCCTTACCCCTCGATCAGACCAAAGTGGACAAAACCCTGGTACAGGCCGTCCTTGTCCACGTCGCCGGTGACCCAGCCGGCGGCGGCCCTGGCCTCAGGGCCGCCGGAACCCATGCAGCAGCTCTCGGCGCAGGCCTCGAACATGGGGATGTCCACCTTGGCGTCGCCGAAGGCGATGGTGTCCGCGCGGGACGCGCCCAGGTGCTCCAGCAGCTTTTCGATGGCATAGCCCTTGCTGATGTTGGCTACGCCCAAATCGCCGAACAGCGCGTGCTCGCCCTTGCCGCCCCAGGTGCCGGCCTTCAAATGGGGGAAAGCCTCCCTGGCGTCCAGGTAGTCCTGGTAGCTGTCCAGCACAAAGCTGACCTTGTTCAGGTCGTCCCGGTACAGCTCGCCGCCAAAGATCATGTCCGGGAAAGCCTTGCGCACCGTCATCTCGCCGGCGTTGGGCGCGCCCTTGCCGGCGGCGTAGTCCTGAACGGTGCGCTGGGCGCGCTCCTCAAAATGCTCGCTGGCAAACAGGCCGTTGTTGCTTTCCAGGTAAAACTCCAGCCCGCGGCTGTGCAGCCAGTCCACGATGGCGCGGCAGTCCCCGGCGGAAAGATGCTGGTCCAGCACCACCGTGCCGCCGTCCTCCACATAGCTGCCGTTGCCGCCGATCATGCCGTCCAGCCCGATGGCCCACAGCTCCGGGTAGACCTCGGCCTTGCTGCGGCCGGTGCTGATGTAGACCCGGTGCCCGTTGGCCCGCGCGGCGCGCACCGCCTGCACGGCGGAATCGGGCAGATCGCCGTTGTAGTCCACCAGCGTGCCGTCCACATCCAGGAAAACGATTTTTTTGTCGGACATAACAAAAACCTCCCGATCCGGCGAGCAGCCCTGCCCGGCCGGATGCTGTCTGTTCCATTTGCTACTGCCATTGTATTCCATGCGCCGGGGAATGTCAAAGGCAAAGTGTGCGTGAGATGGCGACAAATGCATGCGCATATCGCACGAAAATGCTGACGATGATTTGACAAATCTGCCCAAACTGACAAAATGTGACGGAATTATTGACAAACTGTTACCAAAAGGACTAGGATATACCCATATCGTTCAAATGCAGTGAACGGGACACGATCCGCAGCCCACCGGCTTGCAGAAAGCCGCCGGTTTGTGAAAGACGGCAGCCAGGCGCCGCGGACCATCGCCCGCAAGCAGTTTGGGGGAACCTGCGGCAGTTGTGCGCGCCGCGGCAGTAACCCGGACCGGATGCCCGCCGTTACCGGGCGCGCGGCGGCCGTGCGGGCCGCTGCGGCCGAGTGGCCGGCAGGCAGGGCAGGGGTGCCCGGCCCGCCGGCAAGCGAAGTGGTATCGCGGAGGTGTGTTACGGGCCTTCGTCTTCGGCAGCCTGAAGGTAAGGCTGCCAGAGACGAAGGCCCGTTTCGTTTTTGCGTTTGCGGCATCGGGGCGGTAAAAAAACACAGGGGGAAAGACGCGGCGCGGCCAAGCGGGGCCGGCCGCAGCCTTTCCCCGTGAAAGAGGGAAAAATCTGTTATGAACACACTCGTCATCGTGCTGATCGCGGCGGTCTGCCTGATCGCCGCCTACGCGCTGTACGGCCGCTGGCTGGCCAAAAGCTGGGGCATCGACCCCAAGGCCGTCACCCCGGCCCACCGCTTTCAGGACGGCAAGGACTATGTCCCCACCGACGGCTGGACGGTGTTCAGCCACCAGTTTTCGTCCATTGCGGGCGCCGGCCCGGTCACCGGCGCCATCCAGGCCGCGGCCTTCGGCTGGCTGCCGGTGCTTTTGTGGATCTTGATCGGCGGCATCTTCTTCGGCGCCGTCACCGACTTTGGCGCGCTGTATGCCAGCGTCAAAAATGACGGCAAGTCGATGGGCCTGCTGATCGAAAAGTACATCGGCAAGTTTGGCCGCAAGGTGTTCCTTTTGTTCTGCTGGCTGTTCACGCTGCTGGTCATTGCCGCCTTTGCCGACATGGTGGCCGGCACCTTTACCGCCTACGAGACGGTGGACGGCGTGACCCAGTTGTCCGCCGCGGCCCAGACCAACGGGGCGGCGGGCTGCATTTCGCTGTTCTTTATCCTGTTTGCCATGATCCTGGGCCTTGTCCAGAAAAAGTTCCGCCTGACCGGCTGGCGCGAGGTCGCGGCCGGGCTGGCCTGCACCGTGGCCGCGCTGGCGCTGGGCATGCTGCTGCCCATCACCCTGGGCAAGGACGCCTGGCTGTACATCACCTTTATCTATATCTTCTTTGCCGCCACGCTGCCCATGTGGCTGCTGAAACAGCCCCGCGATTTTATGACCACCTTTATGTTCGTGGGCATGATCGCCGGCGCGGTGCTGGGCCTGCTGGTGGCCCACCCCACCATGAACCTGAAAGCCTACACCGGCTTTGACAACGCAAGCCTGGGCACCCTGTTCCCGATTCTGTTCGTCACGGTGGCCTGCGGCGCGGTGTCCGGCTTCCACAGCCTGGTGTCCTCCGGCACCTCCTCCAAGACCATCGACAACGAGCGCGATATGCCCAAGGTCGGCTACGGCGCCATGGTGCTGGAAAGCCTGCTGGCGGTGCTGGCGCTGTGCGTGGCCGGCGCGGCCGCCGCAGCCGACGGCACCCCGGCGGCCGGCACCCCGTTCCAGATCTTCTCCACCGGCGTGGCCGGCTTCTTCGAGATGTTCGGCGTGCCGGTCTACGTGGCCCAGTGCTTTATGACCATGTGCGTCAGCGCCCTGGCGCTGACCAGCCTGGATGCGGTGGCCCGCATCGGCCGCATGAGCTTCCAGGAACTGTTCAGCGTGGACGACATGAAAAACGCCGAGGGCTGGCGCAAGGTGCTTTGCAACACCTACTTTGCCACCATCGTCACGCTGGTCTGCGGCTTTGTGCTGGCCAAGATCGGCTACTCCAACATCTGGCCGCTGTTCGGCTCGGCCAACCAGCTGCTCAGCGCGCTGGTGCTGGCCACCCTGTGCGTCTTTATGAAGGTCACCGGCCGCAGCAACAAGATGCTGTTCCCGCCGCTGGTCATCATGCTGTGCGTCACCTTCACCGCGCTGGTGCAGCGGCTGATCGCCCTGGTGCAGGCGGTGGCCGCCGGCAGCGCCAGCTTCTGGGTCGAGGGCCTGCAGCTGATCATCGCGGTGCTGCTGATCGCCCTGGGCCTGACCATCGTGGTCAGCTCGGTCAAAGCCTACGTTTCCTCCCGCAAAAACGCCGAGACGGAGAGCGTCAAGGCGTAAGACAAAATGGTTTGTATCAAGGCCGTGGTTCCCGTACAGCGGGGCCACGGCCTTTTTGCCTGTCGGCAATAGGGGGGCCAGATGTGTTTCTTGTGCGTGCTGCGGGAACGTGATAAGATAATTGCAGGATCGCTGTTTGGCAAAAGGTACATAGGAGCGGTTTGGCGTGCAGGCGGGAAAGGACGGCGCTATGAACGATTTTGACGTGTTGATGTGGGGGCTGATCCTTGCCGGGGGAGTGTTGGCCCTGCTGGCGGTGACAGCCCGGCGGATGACGCCCAAAGATGAAGAAGGTAAACCGAATAAGACTTCGCTCTGGCATGGTGTGGATCAACTTTGCCGAATGCTTCTGGTCGGGCTTGCGATTGTTGCCGTGAGTATGGCGGGGGACCTTCTGCGCACTGGCGGGCAGATGCGGGGGGACCCGGCACATCTTGGGCTTATGCTGGCCTTTTGCGGCCTGTGCGCGGTGGTGATCGGGGGTGCCCTGCTGATTTGGCGGCCCTGGTATGTGGCGCGCCGGGCGGCGCGGGAGGCGCTGGCGGATACCGGAAAGTTTGTGGTTCGTCCCGGACTTGGTGTGTTGGGGACCAGTCTGATTTGCAGTGTGGCGGGAGCGGCGGCGATTTTGGGGGTCGTGGCCTGGAAACAGCCGGGAGATTTGCCAAAGATGTGGCCAATCTATTGGATCGCTGCGGGAATTTCCCTGTTTGGCGGCGTTTACAGCCTGCTGCCTGTAATGTATGTGGATGGGGAACAGTGCCGGTATCGGGGGTGGGATTTGCGCCAGCGCCGCTTTTCCATGGGTGATGTGGCGCGCTGCGATATATTCTGCCAGAGCGAAAAAGGCTGTATCCCGACAAACGGGGTTAACGTCGGTGATCAAAAAACATTGCCTGTCAGGCGGAATCATCCAGCGATTGGCTGTGTACTTAGCGGGATCAAAGTTGTCTTGTATGACAAGGGCGGAAAAGAGCTGGGATACTTTTATGGAAATGCGCGGAACCTTTCGCTTTTGCTGAGGCGGCTGGAGGGGCAATGCAAGTTTTGCAAGGCACCCTGTATTCCGCTGGGGCCAAAGTGATCTCGATATAACAAAAGTACGGAAAAATCTCTGAACAAAAGCAGCGCCTTCCCCAAAGTAAACGGGGAAGGCGCTGCTTTTGTGTTAAAGTTGGAGAAACGCAGGAT
>DSLFC04102__coassemble_2034_pt1 | contig 9492 bp, 8 predicted proteins | sample DSLFC04102__metabat2_high_PE_002 | metagenome-assembled genome bin DSLFC04102 | reverse complement strand
ATGGTCATCAACATCGGCTGGCTGAAAAACAAGCAGTACGACGATGTGCGCGCCGACATCGCCGCGGTCAAGGCCGCGGTGGGGGACAAGGTGCTCAAGGTCATCATCGAGACCTGCCTACTGACCGACGAGGAAAAGGAAAAGATGTGCGACATCGTTGTGGAGGCGGGCGCGGACTTTATCAAGACCAGCACCGGCTTTTCTACGGCGGGCGCCACCTTCCACGACATCGAGCTGTTTGCCCGCTGCGTCCGCGGCCGCTGCAAGATCAAGGCCGCCGGCGGCATCTCCACGGTGGAGGACATGGAAAAGTTCCTCGACCTGGGCGCCGACCGCCTGGGCACCAGCCGCGCGGTGGGCCTGCTGGCGGCGGAATAAGCCGCAGCCCCCATACAAACACAAGCAAAAAGCACCGGACCTGTTTTGGGCCCGGTGCTTTTATAATGCCAGTGCAATGTCGGAAATGAATTTGCGGACGACCTCCAGCTGGCGGGGCGTGCACTGTTCCAGCAGGGCGGAAATATCCTGCCGCAGCGGTGCGGTGTCCTGCGGCTCCGCATCCGGCTCCACCAGCGTCTCGATGGGGATGTGGTAGACCTGGCAGACCTGCAGCAGCTTGGGCAGGCTGATGGGCTGTTCGCCCCGCTCGATCAGGCCCCAATATTCGTAATTTTCGCCCAGCGGCTCGCAGAACTTTTCCCGCGTCAGGCCCTTCAGTTCCCGGATCCTGCGCAGCCGCAGAGCGATCTGCCTGACGGTCTCATCTGTCCGATCGTCCACGGCTGTCCTGCCTTTCCCGCCCGGCGGGCGTAATTCTGCGCGCCGCCCTGCAGGCAGAGCTTTGCGGTGGTATCCTTTGGCGTATACGACTAGTATATACGATGTCGGCCGTGCCGGCAAGACGCTGCCCGGCTGCGGCGGAACCGGCAAACCGCACAAAAATTTGACCTAAAATGCCCGATGGATTGAAAAAAACGCCCGATATGCTATACTGGGGATAAAGCTGTCGATAAAAATTTCTAAAACGGGGTGATACCCTTGCATCGTTGTGCGGTTCGCTGATTTTTGACAGATCATTTTGTCCAAATTGACGGAGGAGTCTATGATGAAACTGAAATGGAGCAAACCGGCGGCCGCGTTCTGCCTGGCGCTGGCCCTGGCCGCCTGCGCCGCCGCCCCGGCGGACAAAGACATCGCCGCGCCGGAGTTTCCCTGGGCGAATGGCTACGACGAGACGGTGGCCGCGCTGGAAGAGCAGGGCGCCGATTTCACCGCCGACCCCGGCGCGGACGGCTACCAGCCCAGCGTCCGCATGGACAGCGGCACCCTGTTCGGCGTGGATGCCAGCGAGGTGATCCTCTGGTTCAACACAGAAGGTGCGTTGACCTCGGTCAACGCTTATGTAGCCGCTGCCGACCGCGAAACGCTGCAGGCCAACATGGAGACCGCCATGGGCGCCCCGGCCGAGAGCTACCGCCCGGCCATGCGCGGCGCGGCGCTGGGCGGTGCGTCGTTCCTCATCGAGGTGCCGCAGGAAAGCATCCTGAATGAAAACTACCTGGCCTGGCACAGTGCCCGGCCGCTGGCGGAAGCCTGGAGCGAGGAGCAGCAGGCCGAATGGAAAGCCTCGGTCAAAGACCCGCTGGTGGAGCAGGGGGCCGATTTTGCCAGCGGTACCTACCAGGCCTCCGGCAGCTGGGGCGCGATGGACGGCTATGAGGGCGACGCCGCACTGGACGCCTTTTTGCAGAACAGCTGGGAAAAAACCGCCGAACTGATCCTGACGGAGGAGGTCTGCCAGGTCAGGCTCACCCGCGTCTGCATCCCCATGGCATAACGGCCCGCCGGCCCAAAACCGCATACGCAACCCCGCCCGCCGCATAGGCTTTGCTGTGCGGCGGGCGTTTTGCGCGCCGTGCGCAGTCTGCAAGGGCAGGGGAGGGGCGCGTATGGTTCCGTCGCCGTTTTTCTATACCGTTGTCGCGGGGCTGTCCACCGGGCTGGGCGGCGTGCTGGCCGCGGCGGTGCGGCCGTCGCGGCGGGCGCTGGACGCCTGCATGGGGTTTGCCGGCGGCGTCATGCTGGCCATCAGCCTGGCGGACCTGGCGCCGGAGGCGCTGGCCTTTTACGGCGGCCGGATGTCCCCGGCGGGCGCGGGCGCGGCGGCGGTCAGCCTGATGGCGGCGGGTGCGGTGATCGCGGCGCTTTTGTCCCGCCTGCTGCCGGAGGACGCCGCCCTGGCGGGGCTTTGCCGGGGGGACGCCGGGCGCACCGCGGTGCTGCGGGCCGGCTTGGCGGTGGGGGCGGCGCTGGTGCTGCACAACCTGCCGGAAGGCGTGCTGACGCTGTTTTCCGGCGCGGCGGACCCGGCCTTGGGCCGGCGCACCGCCATGGCCGTGGCGCTGCACAACATCCCGGAGGGGCTTGCCATTGCGGCGCCGCTGGCCTGGGCCACCGGCAAACGCGGGCAGGCCGTGGGGGCGGCGCTGGCCTCCGGCCTGGCGGAGCCGCTGGGCGCGCTGCTGGCCTGGGGGCTTTTGCGCGGCGTGCTGACGCCGGCGCTGCTCAACGGCACGGTGGCGGTGGTGGCCGGCGTTATGCTGTGGGTGGCCCTGGCGGAGCTGCTGCCCCAGGCGCTGCGGGCCGGCCGGGCGGGGGCTGCCGGGGCCGCCGCGGGCTGCCTGACCATGCTGCTTAGCGTTGCGGTGCTGGGCTGAATGTGGTATACTATATCCGTATATCGGGACGCCGCAGGCCCCGCCGGGCCGGCGGCGCCGCGGCAGGGAAGGAGGGGCCGCCATGCGCTTTGTCAAACTGGTCTGCGCGCTGCTGGCCCTCTGCCTGGCGGCCGGGTGCTCCGGCACGCCGCTGGGGTCCGACGTGGAGGCCTTGCTGCGCGCGCCACAGCTTTCGGGCCAGACCGGCGCGGTGCAGTCGGCGCTCAACCGATACCTGGGCGTCAGCGCCACGCTGCGCTACCCCGCCAGCGGCGAGTTCCTGTCGCCCTTTCTGTTCGGCGACTGGGACGGCGACGGCACCGGCGAGGCCGCCGTGCTGTACACCTCCGACGCCAGCACCAACGTCTGGCTGGCGATTTTGGAGCCCAGCGGCGACGACTGGCGGGTGACCCAGACCGTCGAGGGCCTTTCCGGCGAGGTCGAGACCGTCACCTACGCCCACCTGCGGGACGCCGACTCGCTGCAGCTGCTGGTGGGCTACACCAGCGCCCAGGGCGACCGGTATCTGGTGGTCTACCTGTACAGCGACGAAACGCTGCAGACCATCCTGAACCAGCAGTACACCGAGATGATCCTGGCCGACGTGACCGGCTCGGCCGAAACGCAGGACCTGGTGCTGGCCATCCCTACCGACACCGAGAACGGCGGCGTCACGTTGAACCTGCTGACCAACACCGACCAGGGCTTCCAGTCGCTGCAGACGCTGAACATCGGCGAGGGCGACTACTCCGGCTGCGCGGCGCTGCACGCCGGCACCGACGCCGCGGGCAGGCCCTGGCTGGTCATGGACGGCTGGGCCAGCGCCGCCCGCAACAGCCTGGCCAGCAGCATCATCACCTACGACAGCGAGACCGGCTTTTTGGGCACCTATTACCCGGAGGGCATCAGCCCCTCCACCATGCGCCGCCAGACGCTGCGGTATGACCCGGCGCTGCTCAGCACCGACATTGACGGCAACGGCACCATCGACATCCCCCAGGAGCTGACCGACGGCGGCATCCTGAACGAGCCGCTGGACAGCCGGCTGAAATTCCTGCTTTGGCAGGACTACGGCGACGAGAGCGGCGGCAATTTCTGCTTTGGCATCTACGATTCCGAGTATCGGTTTTTCCTGCCGCTGCCGGAGTCGATGCACGGCAACGTGCTGGTGCGGCCCAACGGCCCCGGCACCGGCTGGCTGCTGTGCAACGCTGCCGGCACCATGGCCTACTGCGAGCTGCGCATCGTTGACCCGGCCGAGGCCGGCGGCGAAAACTATGTGCGCATCGCCACCATCGGCAGCCAGCAGCTGCAGTTCCGCGAGATCAACAACTACTACGGCCTGACGGCGTCCGACCTGCAAAAAGGCGTCGTGCTGTTTGAGTAAACGGCGGAACTTTCCGCCCAAGCCCCGCACAGGAAGGAGAGGCACAATGAAACGGATCCTGGTAGTGGAGGACGAGGCGGCCATCCGCGAGATGGTCGCACTGAACCTGAAGCGCGCCGGCTGGGACGTGCTGGAGGCCCCCAGCGCCGAGCGCGCGCTGGAACTGCTGCACGGTGAACCCTGCGATGCGGCCCTGCTGGACATTATGCTGCCCGGCATGGACGGCCTTTCGCTGTGCGAGACCATCCGGCGGGACAATGCCGACATCGGCATCATCATCGTATCGGCCAAAGGGCAGGAGCAGGACAAGATCCGCGGCCTGTCCATCGGCGCCGACGACTATATCACCAAGCCCTTCTCGGTGTCGGAGCTGATCGCGCGGGTGGAGGCGCTGGTGCGCCGGGTGCGCCGCTCCGCCTCCGCCGAGGGCAGGTCCGCCGAGCCGGACCAGCTGATCAGCGGGCCCTTTGTGCTGGACGAGAAAAGCCGCGTGCTGTACAAGTCCGGCCGGCCCATCGACCTGACCCAGGTGGAGTTCCAGATCATGGAGCTGTTCTTCAAAAATCCCGGCACCGCCCTGGTGCGGGACAAGATCCTGGAAGGCGTGTGGGGCAAGGGCTACTACGGCGACGTCAAGATCGTGGACGTCAACATCCGCCGCCTGCGCATGAAGGTGGAGGACGAGCCCAGCAACCCCCAGCATATCCTGACGGTGTGGGGCTACGGCTACCGCTGGAACGCATAAAGTATCGCAGGGGAACGCGGAAAGGGGGCGCAGCCCATGGCAAAGGCGACGGCTGGCATGACCAGCAGCATCACACGGCGCTGGCTGCGCGGCGGCCTGCTGATCACCATGGTCCTTCTGGTGCTGGCCGAGACGCTGTTCCTCTATTCCACCTACGACAACCTTTACGGCAGCGTGCGGCAGGCCATGTTCAACCGTTTTTCCACCATCGAGGGCCAGCTGCGCGCCACCGGCACCGCCGGCGACACCGACGAGACCGCGTACAGCCGCGGCCGCGCCCTGCGCCGCATCGTCGAGATGTTTGACGAGAAGGACAAGTTCGAGTTTATGCTGCTGGACGGCAGCGGTATGGTGCTGACCACCTCCAGCGGCACTTTTTCGCAGGAGCTGGCCGCCGGCGACGACTTTTACCAGGCCGTGACAGGCTCCAGCGGGGCGGGGGTGTCCACCTTCCGCACCTCGGCGGGGGAGCGTGTCATGGCCGTCAGTGTGCTTGTGCCCTATGCGGCGGACGGCATCACCGCCATGCGGCTGGTCACCAGCCTGACGCTGGTGGACCGGCAGATGGTCCAGTATGTGCTGATCTCGCTGGGGCTGGTGCTGCTGGTGCTGGGCGTGACGGTGTGGAACGGCCTGTTCTTTGTGCGCTCCATCGTGCTGCCGCTGGGCCGCGTGGAGGCCACCGCCACCAAGATCGCCGCCGGAGACTTGACCGTGCGCCTGCCGGAACCGCGCTATGACGACGAGATCGGCCGTCTGTGCGCCACCATCAACCAGATGGCCGAGGCCCTGGCCGAGACCGAGCGGATGAAAAACGACTTTATCTCCTCGGTCAGCCACGAGCTGCGCACCCCGCTGACCAGCATCAAGGGCTGGGTCGAGACGGTGGCGGCCCAGGGCCCCGCCGACGAGGAAGTCTACCGCCGGGGCATGGCGGTCATCAGCGCCGAGACCGACCGCCTGTACGCCATGGTGGAGGACCTGCTGGACTTTTCGCGCCTGCAGAACGGCGTCAAGCTGGACTGCCAGGTGCTGGACCTGGTGGCCGAAGCCACCGACGCGGCGCTGTTCATTGAGCCGCGGATGCAGAAAGAAGGCCTGCGCCTGATCTACGAGGAGCCCCCGGAACCCTACCCCGTCTGGGCCGACCCGGCCCGGCTGCGGCAGGTGTTTGTGAACATTCTGGACAACGCCGTCAAGTATTCCCGCCCCGGCGGGTCGGTCACGCTGCTGCTCTCGCGCAGCGGGTCCACCGTCACTGCGGCGGTCCGGGACGAGGGCAGGGGCATCGCCCCCGACGACCTGGAAAAGGTCAGGCTGAAATTTTTCAAAGGCAGAAACGCCGTGCGCGGGTCCGGCATCGGCCTGGCGGTGGTGGACGAGATCGTCCGGGCGCTGGGCGGCACGCTGGACATTGCCAGCACCCTGGGCGAAGGCACCACCGTCAGCGTGACGCTGCCGGTCTACCACGCCGGGCAGGAGCATCTGCACGACCCGCTGCCGCCGCCCGACGCCCCGCCGGGCAGCCCCGCCGGATGACACCGCTGCCCCTTCCCGCAACCGGAATGCCCGCTGTGGACCGGCAGTAAAACCGATAAGGAGACCCTATGGATTTGGAAAAACGACCGGAAGAAAAATTCCGCACCAGTGTGGGCGGCCAGGCCCTGATGGAGGGCATCATGATGCGCGGCCCCAAAAAGATCTGCTGCGCGGTGCGCCGCCCCGACGGCACCATCGACCTGAGCGAGAGCGAGGTCCGCACCCACTGGTACAACAAGATCCCGCTGGTGCGGGGCGTCTGCAACATGGCGGACAACCTGTACAGCGGCTACAAATACCTGATGCACTCGGCGGATATCTCGATGACCGAGGAGGAGCAGGAGGAGTCCGAGTCCAAGCTGGACAAATGGCTGGACGAGCACGCCAGCCCCGCCGTGCAGAACGCGCTGATGACGGTCTCGGCCTGTTTGGGCGTGATTTTGGCTATCTTCCTGTTCACCTTCCTGCCCACCTTTCTGACAGGGCTGCTGGGGAATGTGGTGGAACTGGGCCGCTGGCCGCGGGTCATCCTGGAAAGCGTGCTGAAAATGGCGATTTTCCTTGGGTACATGTTCCTCTGCTCCCGCCTGAAGGAGATCCACCGCATGTTCGAGTACCACGGCGCCGAGCACAAGACCATCGCCTGCTACGAGGCCGGCGAGGAACTGACGGTGGAAAACGTCCGCCGCCACAGCCGCTTCCACCCCCGCTGCGGCACCAGCTTCCTGTTTTTGGTCATCCTGATCGGCATTGTGCTGTATGCGGTGCTCCCCTGGGAGAGCACCGCCCTGCGCGTTGTGTACAAGCTGCTGCTTCTGCCGGTGCTGGTGGGCGTCAGCTACGAGGTCATCAAGTGGGCGGGGCGCTCCAACAGCTGGCTGGCGCGGGCGGTGTCCCGGCCGGGGCTGTGGCTGCAGCGGCTGACCACCTTTGAGCCGGATGACTCGATGATCGAGGTGGCCATTGCCGCCGTCACGCCGGTGCTGCCGGAAAACCCGGAGGATGGCAAGTGGTAAACCTGGCAGGGCTTGCCCCCCGCGCCGCCCTGCGGGCGGTGGCCGCCGTGCTGGAAGCCGCCGGCTGCCCCGACGCCGCCTACGACGCCGGGGTGCTGTACGCGCTGGCCGCCGGCCCCGGCCGCGACCCCCGGCTGGACGCCGCGCCGCTGGCGGCGGACGCCGCGGCAACGCTGGCGCAGCTGGCCGAGCGGCGCGCCGCGCGGGAACCGCTGCAGTACATTGCCGGCGCGTGGGACTTTTTGGACTTTACGCTCAAGGTCGGGCCCGGCGTGCTCTGCCCCCGGCCCGACACCGAGGTGGTCTGCGAGGCGGCGGTGGAGCTTTTGCGGGGGATGGACGTCCCCGCGCCGCGGGTGCTGGACCTGTGCGCCGGCACCGGCTGCCTGGGGCTGGGCGTCAAACGGTTTGTGCCCCCCGCCCGCGTGATTTGCGTGGAAAAAAGCCCCGCGGCCTTTGCCTACCTGCAGGTGAACGCAGCCAACGCCCTGGCCGCCCGCGGCCTGGCGGTGGAGGCGGTGCAGGCCGACGCCATGGCCTACGCCGCCGCCTGCCCGGCGGGCAGCGTGGACCTGGTGGTGTCCAACCCGCCCTACCTGACCGCCGCCGAGATGGCGAAACTCCAGCCGGAGACCGCCCGCGAACCCGCCATGGCGCTGGACGGCGGCGCCGACGGGCTGGACTTTTACCGCGCGCTGGCCGCCGCCTGCCTGCCCTGCCTGCGGCCGGGCGGCTGGCTGGTGTTTGAGATCGGCTGGCGGCAGCAGCAGGCGGTGGAGGAGATCGGCCGCCGGGCCGGATGGCAGAACATTGCCGCCCGCCGCGACTACGGCGGCAACCCGCGGGCGGTCTGGATGCAGAAAGCCCCGGCAAAGGGATTGCAAATCAACAACTAATGGTTGTAATTCTGCTCAAAACCGTATATAATAAGACACAGACGCGCAGGATACTGCAAACCTGACACAAAACCGCCCCCGACGGCGATCAAACAAAGGAGAGGCACAAGATGGCAGACAAGAAAGCGACCGCGACCCCCGCCAAGCGGGTGGTCCCCAGCGGAGACAAAAAGGATGCGCTGGCTACCGCGCTGGCCCAGATCGAAAAGCAGTTCGGCAAGGGCGCCGTGATGAAACTGGGCGCCAATGTGGCCATGCAGGTGGATTCCATCTCCACCGGCAGCCTGGGCCTGGACCTGGCGCTGGGCGTGGGCGGCATGCCCCGCGGCCGTATCATTGAGGTGTACGGTCCCGAATCCTCCGGCAAGACCACCCTGGCTTTGCATGTGCTGGCCGAGGCGCAGAAAGCCGGCGGCGAGGTGGCCTTTATCGACGTGGAGCACGCCTTGGACCCGGCCTATGCCCGCGCGCTGGGCGTGGACATCGACAGCCTGCTGGTCAGCCAGCCGGACACCGGCGAGCAGGCCATGGAGATCTGCGAAGCGCTGGTGCGCTCCGGCGCCATCGACGCCATCGTGGTGGACTCGGTGGCGGCCATGGTGCCCAAGGCCGAGATCGAGGGCGAAATGGGCGACAGCCACGTGGGCCTGCAGGCCCGCCTGATGAGCCAGGCGCTGCGCAAGCTGACCGGCATCATCGGCAAGACCAACACCGTCTGCATCTTTATCAACCAGCTGCGTGAGAAGGTGGGCGTCGTTTACGGCAACCCCGAAGTCACCACCGGCGGCCGCGCGCTGAAGTACTATTCTTCGGTGCGCGTCGATGTGCGCCGTATTGAGGGCCTGAAGGACTCGGCCGGCAACTTTATCGGCAACCGCACCCGCGCCAAGATCGTCAAGAACAAGGTGGCGCCGCCTTTCAAGGAGGCCGAGTTCGACATCATGTTCGGCGAGGGCATCTCCAAGGTGGGCGAACTGATCGACCTGGGCGTCAAGCTGGGCATCGTGCAAAAAAGCGGCGCCTGGTTCAACTACGGCGATACCCGCCTGGGCCAGGGCCGCGACAATGCCAAGATCTTCCTGAAAGAGCACCCGGAGGTCGCCGACGAGATCGAGAAGATCATCCGCGACAACGCCGAGCGGCTGGTGTCGCTGGGCAAGAAGGAGACCTTGAAGCCGGGCGACGTGGTCAC
>DSLFC04102__coassemble_1979_pt1 | contig 9751 bp, 7 predicted proteins | sample DSLFC04102__metabat2_high_PE_002 | metagenome-assembled genome bin DSLFC04102 | reverse complement strand
AGCCGGCGTCCTTCATGATGGAGCGCACGTCGGCAAAGTCCAGGTTGATGAAGGCCGGGATGTTGATCAGGCTGGAGATGCTCTCGACGCCCTGGCGCAGCACGTTGTCGGCGGCCTCGAAGGCATTCATCAGGGTGATCTTTTCCTGGCTGATGAGCTTGAGGCGCTCGTTCGGGATAACGATCAGGCTGTCGACGTGCATCATCAGGCTGGCGATGCCCTGCTCGGCCAGGCTCATCTTGCGCTTGCCCTCAAAGGCAAAGGGCTTGGTGACGATGCCGACGGTCAAAATGCCCAGGTCATGGGCAGTCTCGGCCACAACGGGGGCAGCGCCGGTGCCGGTGCCGCCGCCCATGCCGGCGGTGATAAAGACCATCTGCGCGCCCTTGAGCGCGTTGGCGATCTCGTCCTTGCTTTCCTCGGCGGCACGCTGGCCCACTTCGGGGTCGGCGCCGGCGCCGCGGCCCTTGGTCAGCTTGGCGCCCAGCTGCACTTTCTGGGTGGCCTTGGAGTTGATCAGGGCCTGCTGGTCGGTGTTCATGGCAACGAACTCGACCCCGGAAAGGCCGGCCTCCACCATGCGGTTGACAGCGTTGCCGCCGCCGCCGCCGACACCGATCACCTTAATGTTTGTAACATTCTGCATCTCTTCATCGAGAACGAACGCCATGAGTGTATCCCCCTAATTTATTGGATTTGGCCGGACGAAACGTCATGTATGGGCACACGAGTCCGTGGACAGTACATATAACTGATTATAAGAATACCAAATTCGGCCGGCAATTTCAATACCCGAACGCCAAAATGCCGCAAAAGTGACCCGAACATTGGCAAACCTGCCACAATCCTGCGCCGGTTTTTGGTACAGCTGGGCAATTTGACACCACCGCCGTTCCCCGGCGTCGAAACCGGCGGCGGACCGGCCGTCCGGGCAGGCGGTTCCCGCCATGATTTTGCCCCGGACCGCCCCCAAACGCAAAGCTTCCTTGTGCGCACTCCGCCAAGCGCCAGGGGGCAAAGTCCGGGGCAAAAACAGGGTGCGGCTTACGCCATGCGGCAGGCGGCGCCCAGGCCGGCCAGCTCGTCGGGCAGGGCCTGGTAGCCGCGGCGGATGTGGCCTTCGTCCAGCACGCAGGTCTTGCCGCGGGCGGCCAGGGCGGCCACCACCAGCGCCGCGCCGCCCCGCAGGTCGGGCGCGGTGACCACCGTGCCGGCAAGCCGCGCGCCGCCGCCGATGCGCAGCTCCCTGCCGTTGGCCTGCACCTGCGCCCCCAGCGCGGCAAAGCCGGCGGCGCAGGCAAAGCGGTTTTGAAACAGCCCGTCGTAGACGCGGCTGGGGGCGTCGGCGGTCAGCAGCACGGCGGCGGCCAGGGGGGCGGTGTCGGTGGCAAAGCCGGGCCAGGCGGCGGCAAACACCTCCTGCCCGCCCTTTAAGGGGGCATGGGGGTCGCGGCAGACCCGCACCGCGCCGGGGCCGGCGTTCACCTGGCAGCCGGCCGCCCGCAGAAAGTCCAGAAAAGTGGCAAAGTGGCCGGGGCGGCAGCGGCGGATGGTCACGTCGCCCCCGGCGGACGCCACCGCGGCGGCGTAGGTGGCGGCGGCGATGCGGTCGGGCACCGGGGTAAAGGTGCAGCCGTCCAGCCCGCCGGCCCGGCCGTGGATGACCACCACCGGCGTGCCCGCCCCGGTGATGCGCGCCCCGCAGGCGTTCAAAAAGGCGGCCAGGTCCTCCACCTCCGGCTCGCAGGCGGCGCCCCGCAGCACGGTGGTGCCCTGGGCGCAGGCCGCAGCCATCAGCAGCGTCTCGGTGGCGCCCACGCTGGGCAGCCGCAGCGTAAAGTCCGCGCCGTGCAGCCGCCCGGCCCGGCGCAATACCACCGCATCGGCGGCAAACTCGATCTGCGCGCCCATGGCGGCCAGGCCGTCCAGATGGATATCCACCGGGCGGGGCCCCAGCCGGCAGCCGCCCGGCATGGGCATGCGCACCTGCCCCACCCGCACCAGCAGCGGCGCAAAGTAAAACACCGAGCTGCGCATCGCCCCCGCCAGCCGCGGGGGGATATCGCCGCACAGCAGCGGCACGGGGCTGGTCAGGATATCCCGCCCCCAGCGGGCGGCCTTGGCCCCCACCGCGCCCAGCAGCGCCAGGCTGGTGTCCACGTCGGTCAGGCGGGGCACGCCCCGCAGCCGGCATGGCTCGCCGCACAGCAGCGTGGCCGCCAAAAGCGGCAGCACGCTGTTTTTGGCCGCCGGCGGCGCAATGCTGCCCGCCAGCGTGCGTCCGCCCCGCACCTCGATGATCTCCATGCCGCACCGCCTCCCTTACCCGTGCCGGCCGCGCCCACAAGGACGACCGCGTTTCCTCAACATTCCACTATATGCCGCTGTCTGCCCGTTTCGGCACCGGCGGGCAGGGCAAACGGTGACTTTTTGTGTCGCAGCGCCGGTCACAGCAGCAGCGGCTGCAGCTGGATGCCCCGCAGCGCGCAGTCCAGCGTGTCGGGGATCAGCGTCATGTCGCTTTTCAGGCTGTTGGGCTTGTGGATGCTGTCGTCCTGGCCAAAGGGCACAAAATAAAAATGCTTGCGCTGCAAAAGTGCCGCAATGTGGGCGGCGCTGGCGCCCAGGCCGTCGTTGGTGGAGGGCGCCACCACCACCGGCAGCCCCCGCCGCAGCAGGCTTTTGGCCGCCATGGTCACCGGCGTGTCGCTCAGCCCCAGGTCCAGCTTTGCCAGCGTGGTGCCGGTGCAGGGGGCCACCACCATGGCGCAGGCCATCCGCCGGGGGCCCAGCGGCTCCGCCTGCTGCAGCGTGTCGATGGGCGCATGGCCGGTCAGTTCGGTCAGCTGCCGGCGCCAGCTTTCGGCCGTTCCAAAGCGGGTGTCCTGCCGCGCCGCCGCCCAGCTGAGTGCCGGCAGCACCTGCCAGCCGCGGCCGACCAGGGCCTGGATCTGGGGCAATACCGCCCCAAAGGTGCAAAAGCTGCCGCACAAAGCAAACACCACGGTGCGCGGCAGGTCGATGCGCTGTGTCATGGCTGGTCCTCCCTTTCCTGCAGGATGGTCTGTACCGTGTCGGCCACCAGCTCGCCGGCGGTCTGGGGCGCGCAGCGGGCGGGCAGGCTGAGGGCATGCTCCGCGCGGATGCCAAGATCCTTTGCGGCGGCAAAATCGGTGCCGCCCGGGCTGCTGGCCAGGTCGATGACCAGCGCCCCCGGCGGCAGGCAGGCCAGCCGGGTGCGGTCCAGCACCGGCGCGGGGATGGTGTTGACCACCGCGCCAAACCCCGGCAGCAGCCGCTCCAGCTGTTCCAGCGGGGCGGCGCGGCAGCCGGCACAGCGGGCGTTGGCGCGCTGCTCCGGGCTGCGGGCCGCCACCGTGACCCAGGCCCCCAGGGCGGACAGTCGCTCGGCCAAAGCGCGGCCGATGCGGCCGTAGCCCAGCACCAGCACCGGGCTTTGCCACAGCGTGCGGTCCCGCAGCTGCATCAGCAGGCAGAGGCAGCCTTCGGCGGTGGGGACGGCGTTCAGCGCGGCCAGCTCCGGGCGGCAGAAATAGTCCGCCGTTTCCAGCCCCGCCTGCCGGGCGGCGGCCTGCACCTCGGCCCCAAAGCGGCCGCCCAACGCCAGCGCGCCCGGCCGGGCGGCCGCAAACGCGCGGGACAGTTCCGGCGTCAGGCGGTCCAGGGGCAGCGGCAGCAGCAGGCAGCCGGCCCGGCCGGCCCCGGACGGCGGCAAAACGGAATACCCGGCGCGGCGCAGCGCCCTGGCCGCCGCCTGCTGGCGCGCGTCGCCGCCGATGACGCAGATGGTTTTTTGCATGGTCTCACCCCCGGATGTTGTACCCCATGCTATGCCGGGGCCGCCGGGGCGGTGCATACAAAAAGCGGCCGCCCGCCCCCGATGCAGGGGGAACGGGCGGCCGCAGTGCGGTCGTATTGGTTCGGCGCTCAGTTCAGGCGCAGGGCGTCGCACTCGTCGCGCAGCACGGTCAAAGGCTCCACCGCCACGCTGCCCACGCGGATCTCCACAATGGTGGACGACCCGGTGACGGCGATGGCCTCGCCCTGGGCGACGGTGTCGCCCTCCTCCACCTCCAGGCTGCGCAGGCAGTAGAAGATGCTCTTGACGCCGCCGCCGTGGTCAATGACGATGGTGTTGCCGGCGGTGCCGCCCAGATCCTCGGCCAGCAGGATGCGGCCGGCGGCGGGGCTGATCAGCTCGTCGCCGCGGCGGGTGGTCAGCACCACGTTGTCCGCCACGCGGGCGGTGCCGTTGTCGATGTTGGCGGTGCGCTCGGTGGTGTTGCGGCCCACATATTCCGGCGCGCCGTAGGCTTTGGCCACCTGCAGGCTGCGCAGCAGCGGCTGCACAAAGCCGTCCTCGGCCCAGTACAGCCGGGTGTCGGTCTCGTCCAGCAGGGCCTCGACCTCGGCGGGGGTGTCCTCCGGGCCGATGTAGGGGCTGGCCCGCCGGCCGCTGCTGGAGACGTCGGTGTAGCCGAAGCTGCCGCTGTTGACGGTCAGTTCCAGCTCCTCGGTATAGCCGTCGGCCTGCACGGTGATGGTGTAGCCGCCGGTCTGCTGGCCGCTGGGGATGCCCAGCCAGGCGATCCAGCTGCCGGCCTGGCCGTTCTGGTAAAACTCGGCGCTGCCCAGCTCGCTTTGCAGCGTGGGGGCCTGGCCCGACCGGGTGCCGCTGACGCGGATGGCCACCACGCCGCCCTGTGTGACGGTGCGGGTGTTGAGCCGCATACTGGGCCGGATGCCCACCGTAAAGGCAAAGCGGTAGGTCTGGCTGCCGCTGACGGCGGCGGTGCCGCTGCCGCTGTTGGGGATGGAGACGGTCAGCTCGGCGGTATAGTCGCCGTTTTCGGTAAAGGAGTAGCCGCGGTACTCGACGGCGGTGCCCTCGAACACCGTCTCGCCGTCGGCGTCGGCGATGGTCAGCCAGACGTCGTACCCGGCGGGGGAAACGCTGAGCACCGGCGCGGCGCTGTCCACCACCTGGTCCAGCTGCGCCGCCTCCCTGCTGAGGGTCTCGGCGTAGGTGCGCTTGATCTGGTTGCCCACCACCGGCACCTGCCAGCTGTACGAGGTCGCCTCCAGCGTCTGGCCGTCAAAGGTGGCGGTCAGGGCGGGGATGGCGTCGGGGGTCGCCTGGCTGTACAGCCAGGCCACGCCCGCGCCGGCAATGACAGCGATGACGATGACCACCAAAAGCAGCCAGCGGGCCATGCCGTGCAGCAGCCCGATGCCCCAGGCTTTGGCCCGGTCGGGCAGCGGGGCGTCGGACGCGTCGTCGGGGGCATCGTCGCCGGCGTCCTCCTCGTCCCCGTCGGGCCGGGCGGCCGCCTGCTCGGCGCCCTCCAGGATCTGCTGGATGGACACCTGCACCGTGCGGGTGATCTCGGCCCGGCGGGCCAGCTCGGCCGCGTCGGGTTCCGGCTCGGCCTCCTCGCTCTCGTCAGCGTCCTGCTCCACCGGCCAGGCGGGGGGCGTCTCCGGCGGGGCGGGGACGCGGGGCGCGGCCGGCTGCGGGGCGGGCAGTTCCCCTGCCCCGGTCCCGGCGGGTCCGGCGGGCGCGTCCGGGGTTTTTGCAGGCTCCTCCAAGGCATCCGGCGCATCCGGGGTTTTTGCGGGTCCCTCCGGGGCGGCCGGGCATTCTTCCGGGGGTTCCGTCGGCTCGGCCGGTCCCTGGGCGGCGTCCGGCCGGGCGGCCGGGGCCTTTTCTGCCGGGGCGTCCGCCGGCTGCGGCGCGGGGGCGTCTGCGGCAGGCTGGCTGTCCGGGCTGCAGGCGGCCTCCGCGCCGGCGGCTGCGTCCTTGGCGGGCGGGTTCGGGGCCTGGCCCTGCCGGGCGGCCCCGCCCTTGCGGGCGGACTTTCTGCGGCGGCGGCGACGGCGGCTGCTCTTGCTCTGCCCGCCGCCGGCGGCGCCCTGTTTGGGGGCGGGCGGCTGCCCGGCGGCAGTCTCCTCCCCTGCTGCGGCGGCCGGCTGCGTCTCAGGCTGCCGGGCCTGCTGCTTTGCTTCGTTCATACTTTCTCCACCATGTTGTTCCATTGCTGTGCTCATTTTTGGTATGCGTTGTGTGCGTTGGGTCATATTGCCGGGCACCGGTCTGACCGCTGCCGTCAGGAGGACAGATTTTCGCGGTATTGCAGCCCGCTCTGGCCCTTGATGGCCAGCGCCGGGTCCACCGACTTGTTGGCGATGCGGATCTCGTAGATCAGGTCATGGTCGGCGGCGGCTTTGCCCACCAGCTCCCCGGCCTGGACTGTCTGACCCCGCTGGACGCTGACTTCGCCCAGGCCGAACAGATAGCTCTTGACGCCGCAGCCGTGGTCGATGACCACCGTGCCGCCGGTCAGCTGCAAAGTGCCGGCATAGTCCACCACGCCGGCCTGGGGGCTGACCACGTCGCTGCCCTCCGGCGCGTCGTAGGTCAGGCCGGTGGCCTGGCCGTCACGGGTGCCGTCCACCAGGTAGATGGTGCCGTACTCCACCGCCACGCTGCCGGCGCTGGGTGCGGTAAAGGCCCCCGACCACAGTTTATTCTCGGCCGAGGTCTCGTATAACGGCCAGATGGCGTTGCGGTATTCCTCGTTGGCGGCGGCGGTGGCCGGCTCCGACGCCTGGCTGACGACGCTGGGATAGTTGGTGGAGGTGACGGTCAGCTCCACGTCCACCGCCGTGTCGCCGCAGGTGATGTGGATGGTGCCGCCGCCGGCGCAGTTGTAGGGGATGCCCAGGTAGCCCATCCAGCCGCCGGATACCGGGTGGAAGCGGATGGTGCCCAGGTCGGTCTCGGCCTGGGGGGTGCCGTCGCCCAGCACGCCGGTCAGCAGGATCGCCACCGCGTCCCCCTGGGCGGCGCGGGTCTTGCTCAGCTCCACTTTGGGCTCAAACTGCACGGTAAAGCTGGCCTGGTACAGATACCAGCCGATAGGCTTGGCGGGCTTGTCCGTGCTGAGCTGGCGCAGCGTCAGCGAAAGGGTGTACTGGCCGTTTTGGGTGTAGGCAAAGTCGGCGTAGCCGGCGGCGTCGCCCTGGTAGGCGACGGTGCCGTCGGGGGCGGTCAGCGTCAGGTCGGCCTGGCTGACCCAGTCGGGCAGGACCAGCTCAGGCCGCTCGGACCCCAGGTCGCCCAGCTGCTGCACCGTCAGCGTCGAAGGCTCGTAATAATTTTTGTAGACAACGCCGCCAAGGACGGGCACATCCCACTCGTAGCCGACATTTTCCAGCGCGACGCCGCCAAAGGTGGCGGTCTCGGCGGGCATGTCGCCCTCGTCGGTCATATAGTAAATGGCGCCGACAGTACCGCCCAGCAGCACCGCCACAAACAGCACCACCATCAGCAGCCACAGGATCAGCTTTTTCATTGTGTCTCCCTCCCGGCCGGGCGGCCGGTCATGTAAACGAAACGCCGGGGCGCAAAGCCGTCAGCGGCGGCGTTTCCGGGGCATTTTGGAGGTATAAAGTCCGGCCGGGCGTCCGCACAGCCGCACGTTGCCGTGCGCGGCGGCCGCCCGGCCGAACAAGAGGATCATGGCGCTGCAAAACGCATCAGAACGAGATCTCGCCGTCCGTTTCGGGAGCGGGCTCGGTGCCGGGGGCGGCGGGTTCCTCGTCGTCCTCCATCGGCTCCATGTCGTCATCGTCGTCGTACTCGTCGCTGAACAGCAGCTTTTCGTACTCGTCCAGTTCCTTCTCGCGGCGGTACAGGTACAGCGCGACCGCAGTCAGCACGCCGGCCACAGCGGCCAGGAACGCCAGCGCGGCGCCAAACGTCGATTTCTTCATCATGGTGGTGAACCTCCCTTACATTTCGCCGCAAGCGGCGAGACTGCGGCCCGGCGTTCGCCCCGGTACCGCCGAAGTACTTTTATTATACCCGACCCTGCCGGGGAATACAACGCCCAACCTGTAAAAAATTGGAGACAAAAAAGTAGCGTTTTTTGCCGCACCGCGGCGCGGGCGGCAGTATATTGTCGATATTGCGCTGTTTTTGCAAAAACCCGCCGTCGGGGCAGGGCCGTGCGGCGCAGATCGTGCGGTTTTGCGGCGGCTGCGGCGCGGGGGTCATTCCAGGTTGCCGGTCAGCGTCATCACGGCGGACAGCACGGCCAGCGGCGCGGTCTCGCACCGCAGGATGCGGGGGCCAAGGCCCACCGCCACCGCGCCGGCGGCCGCGGCGGCCGCGGCTTCCTGCGGCGAGAAGCCGCCCTCGCTGCCGGTGATCAGGGCGATCTTCCGGGGCGGGCGGGCCGGGTCGCCGGGCAGCAGGCTGCGCAGCGGCACGCCGCCGCACTCGTAGAAAAACAGCGCCAGGTCGTAGGTTTTCAGCCGATCGCAGACGGCGGCAAAGTCCGGCAGCGGCAGCGTCACTTCGGGCAGGATGCCCCGGCCGCACTGTTTGGCGGCCTCGGCGGCGATGCGGCTGTACCGCTCCCGCTTGGCGTCCTCCTTTTTTGGGGCGGCCACACAGTAGCGGCTGAAAAAGGGCGTCACCCGGCGCACGCCCAGCTCGACGCTGTGGCGGATGATGTCCTCCAGCTTGCCCTGTTTGGGGTAGCCGGCATAGAGGGTGACCTCCACCGACGGCTCGGCGGCGCTGGGGTAACCCTCACTGACCGAGAACTCCACCCGGCCGGGGGCGATGGCGGTGATGGTGCCGGTGTACTCGACGGCGTTTGCGTCGCAGAGGACGACGGTGTCCCCCACCCGGCCGCGCATCACGTCGGCCAGGTGGTGGGCGTCGGGGCCGGTCAGCGCCGCGCGCCCGCCGCCGATGTCGGTTGTAAAGTAACGGTGAGGCAATGGTTTCTCCCTTCTTGTGGGGCGGTATGGGGCATGGAGATCCGGCATCCGGTTTTGCGCGTATCCCGCCGGGACGGCCCTCCCTTCCGGGGGTGCGGCGTTCTTCCGGGGGCGATGTGTTCTTCCGGTTTCCTTCGTAGGCCCGCGGTCGGGTTTGGCGGAAGGCGGATGCTTGCAGGAAACGCCCCTTTGCAGGGGACGGCGTTTGCATTGGCCCGCGAGGTCTGTGCCGCCGCAAGCCCCCCGGCGGGCGTGAACGCCCCGCCCTACAATGCAAGGCAAACGGGCTGCATAAGCGGGGACGGCAGGCATGGTAGGTGGATGACGGTTATGGAGCGCCGCCCCTCTGCGTAGGGGCCGATGATTGCATCGGCCTGCGGTCGGGTCTGACAAAGGGCTGCTGCTTTTTGTGTTACTGCCCGTTTACAGGGGCTTTGTAGGGCGGGCGATCTCGCCCGCCGCCTGGGGTTTACTACGTAGCAGGGTTTCCGGGACGATGCAAGCATCGTCCCCTACGGATGCCGGGCAAGGCCCTGCCGGGCTTTGTAGGATACCGGTAAAGCTGCGCGGCAATGCATCCCTCCGTCTGCACCTTGCGGCGCATCCACCGTCCGGTTTGCGGTGCCCGCATCGCACGGCGCGCGCTGAAGCACGCTTGTGCTCTGCGACCGCTGCACCTGCTCCGTCTCGCTGTATCCGCCGCAGGCGGCGCTCGACTCCGCAGCCCCTTGCAGGGGAGGCTTTATAGAGAGCCTGCCGTTCCAAAAGCCTCCCCTGTAAGGGGAGGTGGCATCGCGTCAGCGATGGCGGAGGGGTGCGGTGCCTTGCCTTGCCAATCCCCTTCCGGGCCGCCGCAAGCCCCCCGGCGGGCGTGAACGCCCCGCCGGTCAGGCTTTCTCGCACAAAATGCACACCCAGCCGCGCTTTTCTTTGATCT
>DSLFC04102__coassemble_1917_pt1 | contig 10115 bp, 7 predicted proteins | sample DSLFC04102__metabat2_high_PE_002 | metagenome-assembled genome bin DSLFC04102 | reverse complement strand
AGGCTGAATGTCAACCTGTGACATTCAGCCTTTTCTTATTCGTGTTCTTTGTCAGGGTCATCCGCTTCGCTTGTCGCACATTTCGGGGAAATACTGCAGAGTTCAGCCGTTATGCCGATCCCCGGCAAAAGCCTGCAAAACGTATCGCAGCGACTTCTGCACCTCCAATACAAAATCTGTTTTCCATTCTACACGGTTCAAGCGTTGACCTACTCTGCAAAATCCCGGTCCGGCATCTGCGGTTTTGGCAAAACCGAAGTGTTCCGGTCCCGGCCGCCGGGCATGGTGTAGGCCGAGGTATCGGCGCGCACGTTCCCGCAGCTGTCAAAGCCGGCATGACGCCAAACGCTCTCAGGCATGGTTTTCACCGCACCACAAGAAAACCAGATGTCCTGCTGCCGTTTGCTGCTGCTCTTGTCAGGCGTTTCCATGCAGACCGCCTCCGCAAGCGCCTGCAGAGAGCAAGGCCCCGCAGCCCATCAGGCACTGCTTTTGGGCTGCACCGTGCGACACGCGCCGCAGAAAAATCCCGTTCCATCCGGTCACTTTTTTCCTTCCCGCCCGGCTTCCAGGCCGTTTTCCCAGGTAAAGCGTTCGCTGCAGCAAGGGATCAGCATCAGGCTGGTGTTGCCCAGATTCAGCACATCGTAGGCCTGCATCCGCATATTGGAAAGAACCACCTCGTCGTTCAGGTAGCACAGCTCGCGGGACTCTCCGGTTGCCACGATGAACTGCCGTCCTCGCGGTTCGTAGATAACGGAGGCATGCTTAAAGCGGGAAACGCTGTGGTCGGCGCTCAGCACCACGTCCATGTTGGCCGCACGGCCGATGAAGTTGCGCCCGCTTTTGAGCTTGAAACTTTCGCCTCTGTACTCGCCTTCGATGCACACCAGCCAGCCAACGACCGGCTCCACGCCGATCACGCGGGAATAGTAGCCCACCGTGCAGTTGTCTTCCTCGTCCTCCGGCAGGGGGCGGACTGCCGGGGCTTCCGCCGCCGCAGGCGCAGGGGCTTTTTCCGCAGCCGCAGGCTGCGGCGCTTCCGGCGCAGCGGACGGCGCCGGTTTTTCCAGCTGGGCGCAATAGGGGCATTGGTCCCCGTTGACGTCCTTATCGTAAAAATGACCTTTGTCACAGCGTACCAGGGTCATGCTGCTCGCTCCTTTCAAAATGCACATCTGAATAATGGATGAAAATGGCCGAAGCATTGTCGGCCGCTTTCCCTTTTTCTTCCAGCCAGGGCAGTACCGCCTCGGCCAGGTCCATCCTGCCGCCCAAAGCGCCCAGCAGCGCGGCCAGCGCCGGCTCCGGCAAAAGGTCGGCAAAGCCGTCGCTGCACAGCAGCAGCCGGTCGCCCGGCTGCCAGGCCAGACCGGCCTGCGCGTCCACATATTTCAGCCCGCCGCAGCCCAGGTAACTCAGCAAAGCCTGGCCGCGGGGCAGTTCACTTTCGTACTCGTCGCGGCTCAACTCGCCGGTACGCAGGGCCTCGTCCAATTCCAGCCGGTAGTTGTGCAGGCGGTTCAGCCAGCGCAGCGTGCCGCCGCGCCACAGGCCGATGCGGCTGTCGCCCACTGCCAGCCAGGCCAGGCGCTCCTGCCCCAGCACAGCAGCCACCAGCGTGCTGCCGCCGTCCAGCGGGCGGCCGTCCGCTCTGCGCAGCGCCGCCACCCGGGCATCCAGCCGCCGCGCAATTTGCTTTAATTCGGCCGCCGTCCGCGGTCCTCCGGCCCCGCAGGCAGAAAAAAAGCCTGAGCAGGCGGCACGGGCAGCCTGCTCGCCGCCATTCAGCCCGCCCATGCCGTCGCACAAGGCGGCGGCCAGCACCCCGCCGGGCAGCAGGCGGTAGTCCAGTACATCCTGCTGGGTTTTGCGCCCGCCCAGCAGTGAAAGAGCATACACGTTCATCCCCGGCAGCCCTGCCGGTTCGGCCGGTACGGGCCGGGGCAGGGCCGGCTCTGCCCCGGCTTGCTTTTTTGCCGCCTTGCCGCCCCACAGTCCCATGCCGTCGCCCCCCTTTGTCTCCACTATACCAGTGCGGGCGCGCACCGGGGTTCAAATGTTATTTGTAACAGGAGAAGTGTCATTTGTTGCAATTCCCCGCCGCCACTCACAGGCGCGGTATACTGAAAAAAAGGCAACGAAAGGACGCTGTGCTCATGGAATCCATCTTGAATCTGTTCACGCTGCTGCTTCATCTGCTGCCCGGCCTGGTGCTGATACGCCGCCGGGACTGGAGCGGGGCGGTTTTCTGCATGGCGCTGGGGATTCTGTGGGTCCTGGAGGGACTGGGTCTCAGGTGGGGCCTGGGAAGAAGCCTGCTTTCCGTCTTGTTTCTCCTGTTTACTTTGCTCTGGGCAGCGGCCGTGGTGTGGGCCGGACGTCGCGCGGCGTTCCTGCCGCTGAAAAAAGGCAGCCCGCTGCCGGTGCTGTGCCGTGTACTGGGGGCAGTCACACTGCTTGGGGGTGCTGCGCAGTTCATCAGCAGCAGCTACACGCTGCACGTATTATTCTCATCCGGGAGTCTGGCGGATCAAGCCTACGCAGTGCAGCTGTTTGTCAGCAGTGCCATACAGATAGCGGCCGGGGTGTTCATGCTTGCCGCGCCTGCGCTGCGCCCGTGCCCCGGGATGCTTTGGGCCGGCATCATGGTCGCCGCGGTCCTGGCCCCGTCAAGCCTGCTCGGCATATTATATGCGCTGGGATTCGCGGGTTTCAGTGCTTTGATCCCGACGATATTGGGCTATGCGCTGGCAGTCCCGGTCCTGATCCAGCCTGCGCCCGCACCGGCCGATGGCGCAGAGCCCCCGCTGCCCGCCGCGAAAGCCCCACCCACCGCGCGGCTGCGCTGTGTGGCCGGGCAGTTTGCCGGGGCCGAGTTCCCGCTGCACGACGGCGAGACCCTGTGCCTGGGCAGCAGCCCGGAGCTGGCGCACGTCGTGCTGACGCAGGGCGGTGTGGCCCCGCTGCACGCCGAGGTGACTTACCAGCGGGCACAGTACGGCTGCATGCTGGCTCATATGCCGGAAAATCCGGTCTATATCGATGGCCGGGCTGCGCCGCCGGTGGATCTGCTGGGCAGCATGGCCGTCTTTACGCTCGGCGAACCGCCGCAGCGTTTTCAGGTCGAACTGTGACCGGCAGCGATCTGAGATGCGCAAGTGTTCCTGCTCTTTTCTTCCCGGCATTTTCCCTTTTTGGCAAAGGTTCCAGCAACAAAGAGCTTTTCCGGCAGGCCCTAGTGCGCGTCAACGGCATCCGCTGCAGCAGGCGTCTGCGGCTGCAGAAGGGCGCGCAGGGCTTTCAGGTGCGGGCGGCTTACGGGCAGAGCGGCACCGCCGGCCAGCGTCAGGCTGGTACTGTCCAGCTGGCGGATGTACCGTTTGTTCACCAGGTAACTCTGGTGGCAGCGCAGAAAACCAGAGGGCGCCAGCAGTTCCTCCAGCGCGTCCAGCCGCCCGTAAAACACCACCTGGTCGCCTGTCATGTGCGCCACCACCTTGCGGCGCCGGCTTTCCAGGCACAGGATCTGGCGCAGCGGCAGCTGCACGCTGCGCCGCTGGATGCTCACCTTCAGATAATCGGCCGGGCGCTGGCGCCGTTCCTCCAGATACCGGTCCACCGTCTCCTGCAAACGTGCCATAGGCACCGGCTTGATCAGAAAGTCGAAGGCATGGTAACGGTAGCCGTCCCCAATGTGCTCGGCCAGCCGGGTCAAAAAGATGATATCGGCCTGCGGCGCACGGTAACGCAGCAGGCCGGCGGTTTCCAGCCCGTTCAGCGCCCCGCCCAGGCGCACTTCCAGAAACACCAGCTGGCAGGCAGCCCCGCCTTCCAGGGCAGTCAGCAGCTCCTCGCCGCCGGCAAAGCAGGCAAAGCGGTAGTCCACCGTGTCAAACAGCAGCTTGGCCAGGGCGTCGCACAAAGCGGCCCGATGGCCGGCATTGGGGTCGCAAACCGCGATGTGAAGCACGCCTGTCATCTCCCGGGTACAGAATCGGAATGCTGCGGGCCGGCTGCCGGGAAGCGCCCGGCAAATGCCGCCGCAGCCGTATCGGCCGCCGCTTTTTCCGCCGCAGCACCTGTCCCAATATTTTACCCCTCCCCCCGCATCCGGGACAAGGTGTGACAAAAACCGTGCGGGAAAGCAGCGGCTCTTGTGTCACAGGCTGCATCACCGCCAGGCGTCCAGCAGGCCGCACTCATCGTAGACGTGCAGGGTCATGTCGGTGTTCAGCAGTGCGTTTGACCCCAGGTGCCACACGCCGCACAGCGTCGTGAGCTGCCCATCCGATACGATATACCGGTCGGCCGGCTTGCGCACAATGCTTTGCCGGTCATAGATGGAAGCGCCAGCAGCCGCGTCGCGGTCGCTGCCCTGCGGGCGGTCAGGGCTCATCCAAAGGCCCGGCAGGCCGGGTTCCAGCAGCCCGATAGCGGAAAGCTCGGCCGCGTAGGTGTCGCGGTACCGGTACACGGCCTCGGCTTCCGGGGCGGCCTGCCCCTCAAAGGTATGGCTGTACAGCAGCGTCCACCCGTTGGAATCGGCGCCGGCAGCATTGCTCCTCATCAGGGTATCGATGGCCCCGCTGGCCAGGGCGTCGTAGCAGTTGAACGAACCGTGATAGTCGTTGCACTCCACGCCGCCGGTCACGTCCATCACACTGCCGTCATACCCGATGCGCAGCACGCCGAACGTGCAGGAATTCATTTCCCAGCTGTAGGTCAGGTACAGCCCCCGCTGCCCGCCGACCTCCCCGCGCGCCAGATGGAAGGCCGAATTGGTCAGCGAGTTGGTCAGCGCCTGGACGGCAAAACTCTGTTCATCCGCCGCGGCGGCCTGACCGGCCGCGGCGTCCCACTCGTACATGGTCAGGTAAAAGCGGGTCTCGCCCCAGCCGCTTTCGGGCGGTGCGCCGGTATCCAGCCGGACAGTGAACAGTTCGTCCTGCCCGTCGCCGTCATAGTCCCAGATGTCCGCCCCCAGCAGGCCGGTCAGCCGCTGCGGGGCCGCCAGTTCCTCGCCGCCGCCGTAGCCGCTTGTTTCGGGGTAGCTCTCCTCCCCGGCTGCCACCACGCCGTACCGGGCGGCCAGCCCCGCCAGCGTATCGTGGAAGGAAGCCGGCGCGGCCTGCGGTCCGGGCGTCGGCTCAGGCAGATTCTGCAGCCAGTCCCACGCTTCGTCGCCCAGTTCGGGCAGGTCCTGCCGCAGCTGGTCCAGCAGGTCTCCCGCCGCGTCCAGGCCGTTGTACAGATCCAGTTCGATCTCGTTCACGGCGGCCGCGGGGTCGCCGGCCGGCCAGGCGTACAGCGTACCGTACCAGCGGATCATGCCGTCCGCCCGCACCAGAGCGTAGCTCTCGGCCGGATAGGGCCGCCGATCCGTCGCGCCGGCAAAGCTGCAGCAGCCATCCGCGTCGGTCACGGCAGTCTCCGGCCCGCCCCACAGGCTGGGGAAATAAAGAACCTCCGCGCCCTCCACCGGATCGCCGGTCTCCTGGTCGGTGACATGCACCTTGGTGAGCAGTTCGCTGTTTTTGCGCTCCATCAGTGCCCGGACGGCGCTGCCGATGTTCAGCATCGGGTAGCTGCCTTCACTGCCAAAAAAGGGGTGGCCGTTGTCCCTGGTGCCCACGGCCCTGTACGCATAGTTGTCCACCAGCAGTTCCCACACCTCGGCCGGTTCCAGGTCGGGGTCGATGGACCACAGCAGCGCAGCCGCGCCGGTGACCATGGGGGCCGCCGCCGAAGTCCCGTAAAAGTCGCCGTCATAGGCGTGGGGGTCGTCGCTGATGGAATAAATGCCCTGCCCCGGCGCGCACAGGTCCACCTGCGCGCCGTAGTTTGAAAAGCTGGTCATCACATAGTCGCCGTCCTCGGTGCGTTTGTTTTCCACCGCGCCCACGATCAAAATGTGGCGGTCCAGTTCCGTATAACCGATGCCCTTGTACCCGCCGGGATAGCATTCCTCATAAAACGCCTCGGTAAGGCCGGTAAAATAACCGCCATTTTCAGCCAGACTGGGCCTGCCGCCATTGTCCACGCCGTTGCCGGCGCTTTGTACGATCAAAAACGGCCGGCCGGAACGGATCATCTGCAGCGTCACGTTCAGGGCGCGCCGGGTCGATTCCCGGATCGCCTGCTGCAGAATGTTGGCGGTCTCCTCCGCACTCAGATCGCCGAACCGGTTGTCCTCGTTATACCAGAAAGCGTTGAAAGAGATATCGTTGATGCCGAAGGAACAGTTGATGACCCGCACCCCCTGCTGCAGCATGGCCTGGTACATTTCGTATGTCCTTGCGGTATCCAGCAGGCTGGGGCCGGAATTTCCCTGGGGGTTCCAATCGATACAGTACACGTCCAGCTGATGGTGCGGGCCGCTGGCAACGCCCCGCAGGCCGATGTCGTTGTCCGCCGCCGCAATGACGCCCGCCACCTGGGAACCGTGGTCCGAGGGGGTGTTGTCCCCGTAGCCGGGCAGCATCTGAAAATGGGTGTTTCCGCCCATGTCCTCGTGTTCCAGGCAGAAACCGCTGTCGATCACGCCCACCGTCACGTCGTGGCACCACTGCTCGTACTGCCATGCCGTGTAGGCACCGATGGCCTCGACCCCCCAATTGGAACCGGAGGGCTCGTCCTCATTCGGCTCGGTGCCGCCCGACGCCCAGGGGTTCGTGTCCGGTTCGTCCGCCGCCGTCACCGCGGCCGAATCCACAAAGGCGGGGACCTCGCAGCCGGCGTCCATCACGCCGTCGGCTCCGCGCAGGGCCGCGGCAGTCTCGGCCAGGGCGGCATAGCTCTCGGCCTCCACATATACCTGCAAAAGGTTCACACCGCCGCAGATATCGCTGACCACCGTGCCGCCCGCCTGCCGGGCCAGGGCCTGCTTTTCCCGCCGGGAGAGTTCCTCCTCCGGGAAAATATTGATCAGCCCCGGCACATACAGCGTCATCGCCTCGCTGTCCAGCGCCACATCGTCCGCGGTATAGCCGTAGGCGAAGTCACCGTTTTCGTACACGGTGATGCGGCCGGCATATTCTTCCGGCACCGGCATGTGCCCGCCGTCGCCGGCGCGCACAGATCCTGCCAGCGTCTGCACGCACAGCACACCCGTCAGCACGGCAGCCGCCGCACTTACCACTTGGGAAAACCGGCTCATTTTCATATGGTACGCCCTCCTTGTCCGTGCCGCGCCGGGACGCAGCGTTCCAGGTTCAGTATACCGGCATCGGCTGTGCCGCCCGCCCACAATGCCAAAGTTGACGCGGAAGCTGTAACAATTTGCAGCCCCGCAGCCGTGACAAAAAATGTGACAAAAACCACCGCATTTTGTGCCACGCAGTTCTTGCAAAAGCGCCGCCCATAAAAAACAGAAAATGATATAATAGCGTTGCTCCCCGCTGTAAAAAGGGGAGATCGGGGTCGTGTTTTTGCAAGCAGCGCCCGATTTTTTTGTGATGGAGGAAATGTCATGTCAAAATTTGCCGCCTATCTGCGCGAACTGCTGGACCAGCGCGGGGAACCGATCTCCCGCGTGGCCAGAAACGCCGGGCTGGAGCGTACCTCCATCCACAAGGCGCTCAAGGACGAACGCCTGCTGCCCTACACCGCACTGAAAAAGCTGACCCACTACCTGCAGCTCACCCTGCCCCAAACGCGGGAGCTGAACCTGTACTACGAGATCCTGCTTCAGGGCGAGGACACCTATCGCGTGCGGGAGGGCATTGTTGAACTGCTGTCCTCTCTTTCCCAGCTGCATTTTTCCTGCCAGGAGCTGTACGCCACCCCGCCGGCAGCCGGCCCGGACGGCTGGCCGGAGCTTGTCTTTGGCCGCCCCCAGGTAGAGGCCGCCCTGCAGGCCGCCCTTGCACAGCAGACCGAAACCACCCCGGACGCCCCCGCCCCCACACTGCACCTGTACCTGCCGCCCGGCGGCGCCGAGACCGCGGGGCTGTTCCGTCTGTGGCGGAGCGGACGGCGCTTTACCGCCCATCAGATACTGGCCCTTTTGCCGGATCATCTGGGCGTGTCCGCCCGGCTGGCAAACCTGCGCCAGCTCAACAGCCTGCTGCCGCTCTCGCTGGCGTCGGCAGGGCAGTACTTTGCCTACTATTACTTTCAGCATTCGACCGACCCTGTCTCGGCCGACCCCATGCCCTACTACATCGCCGCGCCGAATCTGCTCATCCGGCTGGACAGCCAGCTTTCCACCGCCCGGTTTGAGCAGGACCCCGCACTCATCGCACTTTACGAGCGGCACTGCTCTCAGCTTTTGGGCGAATGCCAGCCTCTCAACTCTTATCAGGACGAGATCCAGCAGATTTTGGATTCCTACATGCGCGGCACCAGCGCCGACAGCTATTACACCCTGATGACCCAGCCCTGCCTGGGCCGCTACTACACCCGCGCGCGCATCCAGCGCCATCTGCACCCGGAACTGCCCGGACGGGAAGCCTTCATCGACCTGTGCGACCAGCGTTTTGCCCGCCTGCGTCAGCTTACGGGTGAATACTATACCGTTTTTACGGAAAACGGCCTGCGGGAACTGGCCGCCACCGGCATCGCGGCCGATCTGCCGTCGGAGCTGGTGCTGCCCATTGACCCTGCCATCCGGCGCGAGCTGCTGGCCGAGTTCCGGGCCGACATTGCCGCCGGGCGCATCCATGCCTGTGTGGCCGATATTGAAAAGCTCCCCATTCCCCCCTATCTTACCCTGACCTGCGACCCCCAGTTCGGTGTGCATCTGTACGCCACGCAGGGGTTCATCGGCGGGGCCTACGCCTGCAACCTCCACATTGAGGAGAGCGGCACCGGCCAGGCATTCTGCGACTTTATCCGCAGTCTGCCGCAAAGCCGGTATGTCTGGCCGCTGAACCGCACGCTGGATCTTTTGGATGAACTGCTGCGGGATCTGGATGCATAAACGCTGCCGCCTTTCTCCGGCAAAATGCGCGGGTCCCGCCGGGTGCCCTTTTGCATCGGCGCTTTGAGCTGCGCAGTGCCGCCCAAAAGCAGCGCCCGGCGCGGCTGCACGTCCTTGTGCCCGCCGCTTTATTTGCGGATCTTCCGGCGCGTTTGACGGTTCCTATTTTCCTGTCAAGGAGCTGAATCTTCATGATCGATACCCACCACCTGTGCCCCGGCTGTATGGCGCCCTGGCCCGACCCCGGCATCCCCTGCCCGCACTGCGGGTTTTGCTGGCAGCAGCCGGCGGCACCGGCGCGGGCGCTGCCTCCGTTCACCATCCTGGGCGGGCGTTACCTGCTGGGCACGCCGCTGGGCGCCGGCGGCTTTGGCGTGACCTACCTGGCCATGGACCTGGTACAGGAGCAGCGCGTTGCAGTCAAAGAGTTTTTCCCCCAGACGCTGGCGCAGCGGGACGGCAGGCAGATCCGGCCTCTGCCCGGAGAGGACGGCCGCGCCTTCCGCGACGCGCTGCGCAGCTTCCGCCGGGAAAGCGAGCTGATGGCGCGTTTCCGCGCTGTCAGCGGCATTGTGTCCTGGCGTGATTTTTTGGAGGAAAACGACACCGCCTACCTGGTAATGGACTATCTGCCCGGCGAGACGCTGATCCGCCACATGCGCCGTACCGGTACGACCTATCCCCAGCAGGAGGCGCTTGCTCTGATGCGCCCCATCCTGCTGGCAGTGGACGCCATGCACCATCAGCAGGTGCTGCACCGCGATATCAGCCCCGAAAACCTGATCCTGGACCCGGCAGGCAAACTGACGCTGATCGACTTTGGCGCGGCGCGGGAGTTTGATTTGGAGAGCGACGAAAACCTGACCGTTGTCCTGAAGCGCGGCTACGCGCCGGAAGAACAGTACCGTTCCGGCAGCCGCCAGGGGCCCTGGACCGACCTGTACGCCTGCTGTGCGGTGCTGTATCAGATGGTCAGCGGCATCCGCCCGCAGGACGCCGACCGCCGGCGGCAGAAGGACGAACTGGCGCCGCTGGATGAGATCGAGGGCGTAGAGGTGACCCATGGCTTTGCCCTTGCGTTGGAAAAAGGGCTGACGGTCCATGCCACCGAGCGTTACCCTTCCATTCGCGCGCTGCTGGACGACCTGGAGCCGGCCGCACCGCCCTCCGGGACGCCCGGCGCCCCGCCTGA
>DSLFC04102__coassemble_1877_pt1 | contig 10342 bp, 10 predicted proteins | sample DSLFC04102__metabat2_high_PE_002 | metagenome-assembled genome bin DSLFC04102 | reverse complement strand
AAACTTGCTGCTTTCCTTGAATCTCTCACTGTACAAGATGTTTGACAAACCTACATTTTTTCAAATTTATTTGCTTTTTTCGGCGGCGCGTGCTCTGCGGGGCCGGCCGCCCGCCGGGCACGCCCCGGCAGGCGCGCAGCAAAAAGGCGGCCCCGCCAAAGCGGAGCAGGCGCAAGGACGCTGCGGTTTCGCCGCGCAGGCGGCAAAACTGCGAAGCCGCAAAATCACAAAACAGGCCGATGGCAACGCAGCCAACGGCCTGTTTTGGTTCGATTTTGCGGCAAAGGCACCCTGGGCGTACGCCGCCAAAGGGGCTGCCCGGTATTGCTGCCAGCGTATGCCGGCCGGGCCGCACGCCGCGGTGGCGGTCAGCCGCCGGTTTGGGGCTGGTGGTACACAAAGCCGCCCAGTTCGCTCTCGTCGGTGTAGCCGTAGGCCAGCGCCTTGCTGCGCAAAGCGGCGTACAACTCGGCAAAGGTGGCCTGCATATAGGGCTGCAAAAACAAATAGCCGATGCCCAGCGTCAGCGCGCACAAAAGCGCCCAGCCAAAAAAGGACAGCTCCAGCAAAAAGCTGTGCCACTTTTCGCCGTGCATCATCTGCCGGCTCAGTTCCATGGCGCGGCCGGTGGAAAGGTAGGGGTTCTCGGCCATCAGGTAGGGGACCAGCCGGTAGCGGTATCCCCAGATGATGCCCGGCACCAAAAACAGAAAATACCCCAGCGTGATCTTCAGGTTGGTCAGGAACAAAACCTTTACCACGTTCAGGTAAGGGGTGCGGAAGATGGTGAACAGGGTGCCCAGCGGGCTGCCGCCCTGGCGGTTCTCCATCATATAGCGGTACAGGCCGGCCTGGGCGGGGCTGCCCACAAAGGTCCGGAACACCACGCCCACCGCCAGCGCGGCCAGAACAAAGATCAGCAGCACCACCCACAGCCCGTACCGGAACATGTCATAGACCAGGGTGCCCGCCGCATAGCTCAGGTCCTGCTGGGGATAGTTGCCCGTCCAGACCTGGGGGCTGGTCGCCTCCTCCACCAGGTTGGAGATGTTGAGGTTGAGCTGAACGATGGCGTTGGCCGCATTGGTCCCGCCCAGGATCGAGGCGATCAGGCAGACGGCCACTACCGGCCAGTAGCGGCCGCGCAGCGCGCTGCGGGCGTTTTCTTTCAGCAATCCACATGTCCACATATGCAGGACCTCCCGGTTTGGCCGGCGCACTGCGGGGCGGATGCCGGCCGCCGTGCGCCTGTATTTGAACTGTCTGCTGCCATTATAACACGCCGTGCAGCAAAAAGAAATGCCCCCGCCCCGGCTGCAGCGCATCCGCAGGCCGGGGCGGGGGAGACCCGGCGGGAAACCGGGCGCATGCCATAAGACGATAGAATTATGGGATGCGATAAGGAGGAAGGAAAATGGGTCTTGGATAAAATTGCGGGGGCGCCGGGGTCAGACCTCCGCGCGCCACAGGCCGTGCAGGTTGCAGTAGGCGTACACCGCGGCGGCCTTCTCGCCCTCGGCCAGAACAAACTCGGCCTTGGGGGCGTCGCCGGCCTTCAGCCATTTGACACTGACGCCTTTGTCCGTCTCAACGGCGATCCACTCGATATAATGCTCGGCGATCATCGGATGCTCGACCGAGCCCACCTGGACCAGCACGCGGCTGCCCTCCACTGTCACGGCGGGCACGTGCTTTTCAGCGGCGGCGTCCACCGAACCGGGGACCAGCAGCTCCATCTTCTGGCCGCAGCAGAACACCGGCACGCCGGCATCGTGGAGATGGAAAACAATGTTGCCGCAATGGGCGCAGCGATAAACTTTCATAGGAAAACGCTCCTTTCCAAACTTATATACAGCATTTATGCGGGACCGGCGTTCTGCCGGCATCGAACAGGTTGGGCGCCGTCCGGGTCAACTCCCTTCCGGCAAGCATAGGATATCATACCGAGGAGGCAAAATGCGTTGCCGCAGCAACAAACTACGGGCGGCTCAGGGCAGCAGGGCGTCCAACGCCCGCGCCAGCCGCAGGGCGGTGGGGCGGTCGGCCAGCCCGGGGTCGGCCTGCAGCAGCGCCGTCAGTTCCCCAAGGATGCGGGGGATCTTGCGGGCCGGGATGCCGATGCGGGCCAGCTCGGCGGCGGACACCGGCAGGCGGGCCGGTTTTGGGGCCGGCTGCGGCGGCACGCCCAGGCCGATCTTCCAGTTTTTCATGCGGCGGGACCCCCTTTCTGCGGGTAAAGTGCCAAAGCGGCGCCCGCCATTTTCTGTAATTATACCAAAATTTTTAGAAAAGTGTTTATTTTCAAATGAAAAAAAAGTATAATGTTCCTGTACATGATCCGCCGGGTATGACCGGCTGCCCAGGCCCTGCACGAAGGCCAATCTATGTTTGAGGTGACGACCGATGGCTTATTATAACAGTTACGACCCGAAATTGCTGGATGGGGTCAAGCGCATCCACTGTATCGGCTGCGGCGGTTCCGGCATGTTCCCGCTGATCCAGATCCTGCATGCCCGCGGCTATGCCCTGACCGGCAGCGACGTGGAGGAGACCAAGATCACCCAGGCCGAGCGCGCCATGGGCATGACCGTCACGCTGGGGCACGACGCCGCCAACCTGGGCGACGCCCAGCTGGTGGTGTACAGCGCCGCCATCCATGACGTCAACCCGGAGCTTCAGGCCGCCCACGCCCACGGCATCCGCACGGTGGAGCGCGCGGCGCTGCTGGGATATGTCAGCCGTCTGTACCCGCACAGCGTGGGCGTGGCCGGCACCCACGGCAAAACCACCACCACCGGCATGATCGTCACCATGCTGGAACTGGCGGGCAAAGACCCGGCGGCGGTCATCGGCGGCAAGCTGCCCCTGATCGGCGGCTACGGCAAGGTGGGCGGCGGCGACAGCATCGTCGTCGAAGCCTGCGAATACAGCGAGACCTTCCTTTACCTGACCTCCTACCTGGGCATTATCCTGAACATTGACAACGACCATCTGGAATATTACGGCACCATGGGCAAGCTCAAGCTGGCGTTCCAGAAATTTGCGCTGCTGTCCCGCACCGTGGTGTTCAACCTGGACGACCCCAACACGCTGGACGTGATGAACTCCATCGACCGGCCGGTGCTCTCTTTCGGCATCGAGAACGACGCCCGCTTCCGCGCCGTCAACATCCGGGAGTACCGCCCCGGCTTCTACGAGTTTGACGTGGAGGAACTGGGCGAGCATTTCGCCCACCTGCGCCTGAACGTGCCGGGCTACCACAACATCTACAATGCCCTGGCCATGTGCTGCTGCGTGCGCCCGCTGGGCCTGCAGCCCGCCGACGCCGAGCGCGCCGCCGAAAACTTCAAGGGCATGGGCCGCCGGTTCGAGGTCAAGGGCGAGTGCAGCGGCGCCGTGATCGTGGACGACTACGCCCACCATCCCACCGAGCTGGCCGCCACCCTCAAGACCGCCCGTTCGCTGGGGTATCAGCGTGTCATCGCGGTGCATCAGCCCTTCACCTACAGCCGCACCAAAGCCCTGATGCAGGACTTTGCCGACGTGCTCCGGTCCGCCGACCAGGTGGTGCTGCTGCCCGTCATGGGCAGCCGCGAGGTGGACGACGGCAGCGTGCGCAGCGAGGACCTGGCCGCCAAGATCCCCGGCAGCGTCGTGGTGGACGGCCTGGACGCCGCCGCCGACTGGGTCAAGGCCCATGCCGGCAAGGGCGACCTGGTGGTCTGCATGAGCTGCGGCGACCTGTACAAGGCCGCCGACAAAATGGTAGAGCAATAAGGCGCGGCGCCGGCCCGTACCCGGCGCCGGCGGCCACAAGGGCCGGGCAGCTGCGGCAGCGGCTGCCCGGCCTGCTGCTGCAAACAGAAAGAATGAGGGGAACAAGATGGAATCCATTCAGATCCGCGCCTATCAGCCGCAGGACTGGCCGGCGCTTTGCACGGTGCACGACGAAGCCCGCAGGCAGGAGCTGCGTCTGGCCGGGCTGGACGAGGCGTTCCTGCCCCTGCCGGTCGCGGCCGAGCGGGAGGGCCTGTTTGAATATCCCCACCTGGACGTGGCCGTGTACAACGGCCGGCCGGTCGGCTTCTGCGCGTATACCGGGGAGGAGCTGGCCTGGCTGTATGTTGCCCCGCCGCAGCATCGCCGGGGGATCGGCCGCGCACTGGTCGCCAATGCCCTGCGGCAGGAGCCTGCCCTTTGCTGCATCGAGGTGCTGAAAGGCAACGAGCCTGCGCGGCGGCTGTACGAGAGCTTCGGCTTTGCGGTGGACAAGCTGGTGTCCGGCCGGATGCCGGGCAACGAGAGCTTTGCCGTGCAGGTCTGGGCAATGAGCCGCAGCCGCTGACCCGCAGCGATCAAACAGAAAACGCCCCGCCCCCGCGCAGGGGAGCAGCCCGATGGATGCGGGCGGCCCCTGCGCCGGGGCGGGGCTGCTGTTTTCAAAAAACTTTGCCGCAGCCTGCAACCAAACCGGCACAGAAGGACACAAACAGGGTGAAAGAGGTGAAACGATTGAGCGCGCAAGTCATTGCCCCTTTTTTTGAATCGCTGTACGAGGAGACCTACAGCGAGACCCTGCTTTACCTGACCCGCCGCTGCGCCGACCCCGCCCAGCTGCCCGACCTGATGCAGGAGGTCTACGCCGAAGTCTATGCGGTGCTTTTGCAGAAAGGGCAGGGCTACCTGCGCGACCCCCACGCCTTTGTCCGCCATGTGGCAAAAAGCAAGCTGCATCGGTTTTACACGCTGCGCCAGCGGCTGGCATGCCTGGTGCCGCTGCAGCGCCAGGACGGCGACGGCGAGCTGTACGACGAGCCGGACCTGGCCGAGCTGGCCGCCCGCCAGCCCCTGACGGCGCAGATCACAGAGGACCGGCTGCTGGTGGAACAGATCGCCGCGCAGCTGAAGCAGTGCCCCGCCGACGTGCAGAAGATCTTTATCTGCCACTACCAGCTGGACATGACGCTGCGGGACACCGCCCGCGCCCTGGGCATGAAGGAGCCGACGGTCAAGGCAAAGCTGTACCGAACATTGGCAAAACTACGCAGACTGTATGCAAAGGACGGTGCCGACCATGAATGAACGCGACCTGATGCGCAGGGCGATCTCGGCCTGCGGGCTGGACCGGCAGGCCATCTGCCGGGCGGCGCGCCGGGAAGGTGCGGCCCGCCTGCAGAAAGGAGAACCCGATATGAAAAAACGCAAGCTGACCGTTGCCGCTGCCGTTGTACTGGCGGCCGCCTGCCTGGGCGGCGGCGTGTACGCCGCCGGCGTACTGCTGAACGCGCCTCAGGCCGCCGAGGCGATGGGGGAAAGCGATGTGGCTGCCCTGTTTGAAGGGGACGAAGCCGTTGCCGTCAACCAGACCCAGTCCGACGCAGGCTACGATGTGACGCTGCTGGGCCTTGCGACCGGCGAACACCTGACCGATACCTGGAGCAGCGGCTGGACCGACGGCGAGCCGGAAAACGGCACCACCTACGCGGTGGTGGCGGTGCGAAAGTCCGACGGCACCCCCATGCCGGAATTGTCTGACGAGAGCGATCCCTTCCGCCTGTCGAACAGCTTTGCCCAGGTGCGGCTGGCCATCCCCGATTTGCAGCCCGCCCAGTACTGGCTCAATCCTGAGCGCAAGGATATGGTGCAGGACGGCGTACGCTACCTGTTCCTGGGCTGCGATAACGTGGAAGCCTTTGCCGACCGGGACGTGGTGCTCTGTGTGTCCACCGGAAGCCCTTTCTATAACACCGAAGCATTCCAATTCGATGCGGCAACCGGAGCCATCACCGCAGATCCGGACTATGCGGGCGTCAACCTGGTGTTTGATCTGCCTCTGGATGCAGGCAAGGCGGACCCGGAAGCCGCCCAGGCCTGGATCGACGAGTGGAAGAACGGCGGTCCCGAACAGTCCGAAACGGCAGCTCAAAGCCCGGACGAGAAGGAACTGAACGCGGCCACCGACGATGCCATGGAACGTGTCGCTGACATGAGCCCGGCAGAGATCCGTGCGGCAGGTACTTTGCTGGACACCAAGACGGCGGCCCTTGCCGACGGGAACCTGGGCTCCGGCTGGTACTTTGCGGATGGGGCTTATCTGTCCCCGGAGGGCTGGCCCGAAGGGGAGACAGAGCTTGTCTGGCAGGTAGGCTCGGACGGCGCCGCCATCACGGTACAGATCCTTATAAAAAATGCGGACGATACCATGACCAGCGAGACCTGGCAGCTGCCCGAAGCCTGACCGATCGGGGCAGTCCCACGGCAAAAACAGTCCGCCCCCGCGCGGCAGCACAACCAGCTGCCCTGCGGGGGCGGATCGTTTATGTTTTGGTAAATCAGTAGGTCAAAATAATGCCCTGGTCCTGCGCGTAAAAGCTGCACAGGCCGGCGCAGGGGGTAACGACCACCTCGGCCTGCGGCCACTTGGCGTGGATGCCGTGCTCCAGCAGGCCGGCGGCAGTTTCGTTGTCACAGTGGCTGATGCGCACCGTGCGGCTGCCGTCAAAGCCGTCCAGGTCCATCTGCTCCAAAATACGGGCCAGCACCCTGGTCTCGCCGCGGGTCTTGTAGAAAAAGTCGATCTTTCCGTCCGGGGTGCGGCGGCCCAGCACCCGCATGTTCAGCGCGCCGGCAATAAAGCCCACCACCTTGCTCACCCGCCCGGCTTTGGCCAGGTTCTCAAAGCTGGCCAAAGCAAACAGGATGTGCCCGGCGTCGTTGTGCTCGGTCAGGGCGCGGCAGATCTCCTCAAAGCTCTTTCCTTCGCCGATCAGCCGGTTGGCCAGCACGGTGGCCTCCGCCAGCGCGCCGGCGCAGCTCAGCGTATCCAGGATAAAGATGTTTTTGTCCGGGTACTCGTCCAGCACCATCTCGCGGGCGCTTTGGGCGGCGTTGTAGCTGCCGGACAGGTTGTGGCTGATGGTGATGGCGATCACGTTGTCCGCCTTCAAAAACTGCTCGGCCCATTCCTCCGGGCTGGGGCAGGCGGTGGAACTGCCGCCCTTGTAGTCGGTCATGGTTTTCAGCATCTGGCGCACGCTCAGCGTGGGCAGGTCAACGAACTCCCGCTCGCCCACCCGGATCTTGAACGGCACCAGCCCAAACTGTACGCCGGCGCACAGATCTTCCAGCTCACGGATCTCGCAAGACGTATCCGAAACGATCATCCAGGACATAACAAACCCTCCCGCGGCGCCTCTGACAACCCCATGCCGGGAGCTTTGCCAAAGGCACCCCTTTTTCCGGCGGACGCCCTTCGCCCGCCCGCCGGAAAACTGCACTGCATATTTTTTCAATGGTTTTCGCGGCCGATACAAGCCGGTACAATAAGTATAAGACCCGTCCGCGCCCTGCGTCAAGCCGCCGGACTGTAACATTTTTGTGGCCGCGGCTTGCATTCTGCCCTGGCACAGGCTACAATAAATACAGCATTTATTCATCCACCCGCTGGCGCGCCGGCGCCAGAATCATAATAAAGAGAAGGGAAGTATCTACCATGGCAGACGAAAATCGCTCCCTGGGCACCATCTGCGTGCAGGGCGGCTATACCCCCAAAAACGGCGACCCCCGCCAGATCCCCATCATCCAAAGCACCACCTTCAAATACGACACCTCCGACGAGATGGGCAAGCTGTTTGACCTGGAGGCCAGCGGCTATTTCTACTCCCGCCTGCAGAACCCCACCTGCGACATGGTCGCCGCCAAGCTGACCCAGCTGGAGGGCGGCGCCGCCGGCATGCTGACCTCCAGCGGTCAGGCGGCCAACTTCTTTGCGCTGTTCAACATCTGCAACGCCGGCGACCACATCGTTTCCTCCAGCTCCATCTACGGCGGCACCTTCAACCTGATCTCGGTCACCATGGCCAAGATGGGCATCACCGCCACCTTTGTCTCGCCCGACGCCACCGACGAGGAGCTGGACGCCGCCTTCCAGCCCAACACCAAAGCCGTCTTTGGCGAGACCATCGCCAACCCCGCCCTGACCGTGCTGGACATTGAAAAGTTTGCCGCCGCAGCCCACCGCCACGGCGTGCCGCTGATCGTGGACAACACCTTCGCCACCCCCGTGAACTGCCGCCCGCTGGCATGGGGCGCCGACATCGTGACCCATTCCACCACCAAGTACATGGACGGCCACGGCGGCTGCGTGGGCGGCGCCATCGTGGACGGCGGCAAGTTCGACTGGATGGCCCACGCCGACAAGTTCCCCGGCCTGACCACCCCCGACGAGAGCTACCACGGCATCACCTACGCCGAGCGGTTCGGCATGGGCGGCGCCTTCATCACCAAGGCCACCGCCCAGCTGATGCGGGACTTCGGCTGCACCCAAAGCCCCATCAACGCCTATATGATCAACCTTGGCCTGGAAAGCCTGCACGTCCGCATGGCCCGCCACTGCGAGAACGGCCAGGCGGTGGCCGAGTTTTTGGCCGGCCACCCCAAGATCGCCTATGTGGATTACTGCGGCCTGCCCGGCAACGCCTACCACGCGGCGGCCCAAAAATACCTGCCCAACGGCAGCTGCGGCGTGGTCAGCTTCGGCGTCAAGGGCGGGCGTGAGGCCGCCAAGGCGTTTATGGGCAACTTGAAGATCGCCGCTATTGAGACCCATGTGGCCGACGCCCGCACCTGCTGCCTGCACCCCGCCAGCACCACCCACCGCCAGATGAACGACGAGCAGCTGGCCGCCGCCGGCGTCAAGCCCGATCTGGTGCGCATGAGCTGCGGCCTGGAGGACAAGGCTGACCTGATCGCCGACATCGCCCAGGCGCTGGACAAGATCTAAAGACCGGGCGCATCCGCTTTCTGCCCCAAACGCCGGCATGCCGCAAGCCATCCCCGGATAAAGGAGACCCCCGATGCCGCTTATCATCCCACGTGAACTGCCCGCCTACGAGGCGCTGGCCAGCGAGAACGTCTTTGTTATGCGCAGCGAGCGCGCCCAAAGCCAGGAGATCCGCCCGCTGCGCATCCTGATTTTGAACCTGATGCCCACCAAGATCGTCACCGAGACGCAGCTGGCCCGCCTGCTGGCCAACAGCCCGCTGCAGGTGCGCATCACCTTTTTGCAGACAGCCACCCACTCCACCACCCACACCCCCCAGGAGCACATGAAGGCCTTTTACAAGACCTTCGACGAGGTGAAAAACGAGCGGTACGACGGCATGATCATCACCGGCGCGCCGCTGGAGGATATGGACTACGAGCAGGTGGACTACTGGGACGAGCTGTGCGGCATCATGGACTTTTCCAAGACCAACGTCTACTCCACCATCCACCTGTGCTGGGGGGCGCTGGCCGGGCTGTACTACCATTTCGGCGTGCGCAAGGTGCACCTGCCGCAAAAGATGTTCGGTGTGTTCGAGCACCGGGTCACCCGGCCGTCCAACCCGCTGGTGCGCGGCTTTGACGAGGTGTTCTACGCCCCCCACAGCCGCTGGGCCGGCCTGAACGAGGACGACATCGCCGCCTGCCCGGACCTGCGGGTGCTGGCCCGCAGCGACGTGGCCGGGCCGATGCTGCTTTCCACCGATTCGGGGCGGCAGATCTTCGTCATCGGCCATCCGGAGTACGACAAGTACACGCTGGACGCCGAGTACCGCCGCGACCTGGCCCGCGGCAAGGACATCGCCGTTCCGGTCAACTATTACCCCGGCGACGACCCGGACAAACCGCCCATCTTCCGCTGGCGCGCCCACGGCCACCTGCTGTACACCAACTGGCTGAACTACTACGTCTACCAGAACACCCCCTACGACCTGGCCGAACTCCAGGCCCTGAAAGACAGCCGCCGCGGCGGCAAAGCAAACGACTGACCTTGCCTGCCCCGGCAGGCCGCCCCGGCACGGACGTTAACGCCTGTGCCGGGGCTTTTTGCATTTTTCTGCCGGGCAAAGGCATGGCCCGCCCCAAACCGGCCCCCATGTTGACCAAATAAACCTTGTACGATGGTGGAAAATTTGATATTTTAACCTGGGATGCTTTGGGCAAAATGGATTTTGCCGGCAAAGTACCCGTTGAAGTTACGGGAAAGGGTGTCTGTGCCGTGCGCGGGGGGCAAAAAGGCCGCCGTCGGGCACGGCAAAACGTCTTTGGGGCCGCCGCAGCGTGGGCCGGGAAGAGCAAGGGAGCAAAATGCACAGGGAAGATTTCGAGGAATTTCGCAGGCAGCAGGCGGAGGAAGAGTTTTTCCGCCTGGCGGCGCTGGAGATCGAGAACGAGGAAAACGAAGAATTCTGGAAAGCCCAGGACCGGCCGGACCCGCCGCCGGAGGTCATGGAGCGGCTGCACGCCCATTTGCAGGCGGACATGCGGCGCGCCGGCCGCAAGACCCGCCGGCGCCGGG
>DSLFC04102__coassemble_1751_pt1 | contig 11034 bp, 9 predicted proteins | sample DSLFC04102__metabat2_high_PE_002 | metagenome-assembled genome bin DSLFC04102 | reverse complement strand
GGAAAACAGCCGTTCCCCGCTCTGGTAGGCGGCAGACGCAACGGCTGACTGGCGCCGCGCCATATCCAGACCGTATGGGGCGCGGGCTACCGGTTCCGGCCATAAAAAAGGCCGCGGCCCCGGCGTAGCGCAGCCGGCCGCGCAAAAGCGGAGCAAGCCCAGGCAGCGCGTTTTTTCTTGCTGCTGTGTGATTTTGCGCGGAGATGCAGCCGGCGCTCTGCGGCAAAAGCGCGCCCTTCTTGCGCAGAATGCACAAAAATTATCAATTCCATTTTACAGAAGTGAAATACCCGTCAAAAAAGCTAAACAAATATCAAAAATTCAAATTTACTCGGTTTGTTCCCAAATGGTATAGTGGAGATACCGAAAAACCGCACAGACGGTGCGGTGACACCCTGAGCAAAAAGGAGACGAACCGAATGAAGAAACTATTGTCCCTGGTCCTGGCGGCGGCGATGAGCCTGAGCCTGGCCGCATGCAGCACCTCCGGCAGCAGCACCTCTGACGCCGGGAACACCACCTCCGCCACCACCGGCGAGAGCGGCGAGGATACCACCACCGAAGACCTGCCCGTTATCAAGGTGGCGGTCATGCCCTTCCTGAACAGCCTGCCCATCGTGTACATGCAGGAGAACGGCCTGGACGTGGCCAACGGCTTTAAGATGGAGACCGTCTACTTTGCCAACGGCGGCACCATGAACGAGGCCCTGGCCGCTGACGAGTGGGAGATCGGCACCCTGAGCGCCGCCGCCGTCAACTCTCTGGCCATCTACGGCGCCTACTGCGTGGCCGACGTCGCCCACTCTGAGGGCGGCCTGTACACCCTGTGCCCGGCCGATTCCCCCATCGCCCAGGTCAAGGGTTCCAACCCCAGCTACCCTGACGTGTACGGCGACGCCGACACCGTTTCCGGCATCACCATCGCCACCAACACCGGCACCATCTCCCACCTGAACGTCATCAAGTGGCTGGAAGCCCTGGGCATGAGCACCGACGACGTGAACATCGTCAACATGGACTTCCCCAGCGCCTACCAGGCCCTGCTCACCGGCAACTGCGACGTGGCCGCGCTGAACCCGCCCACCTCCTTCCAGGCCGAGAGCGAAGGCTATGTCATCACCTCCAGCCTGTCCACCCTGGACGTTCCCCAGTACGACTCCATCATCTGCTCCGCCAAGATGCACGATGAGAAGCCCGACCTGGTGGTCAAGTACATCAAGGCCTTCTTCGAGGCCTGCGACGCCCTGCAGGCGGACACCGACATGTGCGCCCAGATGCTGATGGACTGGTACACCGAGAACGGCCAGGAGACCGATCTGGAAAGCTGCAAGACCGAGGTCGAGTCCCGTCCCTTCGTCACCTCTGAGGAAGCCGCCTCCATCACGGTGGGCGAGTCCGTCGAGATCACCGGCGAGTTCTGGGTCTCCCAGCAGCTGCTGGAGGAATCCCGCTTCCCGGAGATCGCCGCCCATGTGGACGACACCCTGGTCAAGGAAGCTCTGGGCTTCTGAGCCAAAGCACATCTGAAATCACGACCCGAACCGGGAGGGGGAACGGCTCCCCCTCCTTTTTTATGAAAAAACGCCCCGCCGGTCCGCCCGGCGTTTGAAGAAGGGGAGGTTTGCATGAACGAATACGCAAAGCAACAACACAAGAAAAAGATCAAGTTCGGCATCGTGTCGGCTATCTCGCTGATCTGCTTCTTCGTCATCTGGTATGTCTGCTCCGCCGTGCTGCATCTCAAGCCGGATTACATCCTGCCCAGCCCGGTCCAGGTGCTGGAAGCCTTTGTCTACAAGCTGACGAACACCGCGCCCGACGGCGCCACGCTGTTCGGCCACATCGCGGCCAGCCTTCAGGTCGCGCTGTCCGGCTATGTGCTGGGCGTGGTGGTGGGCGTGCCCCTGGGCATCGCCATGGCCTGGTTCCACAAGGTGGACCTGTTCGTCACCCCGCTGTTCGACCTGATCCGCCCGGTGCCCACCATCGCCTGGATCCCCCTGATGATCCTGTGGTTCGGCATCGGCCTGGGTGCCAAGGCGGCCATCATCTTTGTGTCGGCCTTCGTGCCCTGCGTCATCAACGCTTACTCCGGCATCAAGCAGACCAAACAGGTGCATCTGTGGGTGGCCCAGACCTTCGGCGCGTCCCGGCGCGAGATGCTGTTCACCGTGGCCATCCCCACCGCCATGCCGCTGATCTTCACCGGTATGCGCATCTCTCTGGGCACCGCCTGGATGACGCTGTGCGCCGCCGAGATGCTGGCATCCAACCGCGGCCTGGGCTACATGATCCAGCTCAACCGCACGCTGGCCCGCGCCGACCTGATCATCGTGGGCATGCTGACCATCGGCGTGGTGGGCATCATCCTGACTACGCTGCTTGACTGGCTGGAGAAGAAAGTCGTGAAAGGAGGCCGCCGGTAATGAAAAAGAAAAAAATGGACAAAGAAGCCATCGTCTATGCCGTCCTGGCCATCGGCTGCTTCTTCCTGTTCTGGTGGTTCATCACCACCTTTACCCCCGCCAAAGAAACGACCCCCGGCCCCTGGCCGGTGCTGCAGCTGCTGGTGCAGTCCTTCACGGAGCCCATCGGCACCTACACCATCATCGGCCACCTGATGATCAGCCTGCGCCGTGTTCTGGTGGGCTTCGGCGTGGCCACCGTGCTGGGCATCATCCTCGGCATCGCCATGGGCACCTCGGACTGGGCCAGGGCCATCATCAAGCCCATCTTTGAGCTGCTGCGCCCCATCCCCCCCATCGCCTGGATTCCGCTGGTCATCCTGTTCTTCGGCGTGGGCGAAACGCCCAAGTACATCCTTACCGGCATCGGCGCGTTCACCAACGTGACGCTGAACGCCTACACCGCCGCCCAGAACGTGGACCCCGAACTGATCGGCGCCGCCAAAATGCTGGGCACCAGCGAGCGCGGCATCTTCTTCCGCGTGATCCTGCCCTCCTGCTGGCCGCAGATCTTTGCGGGCATGCAGGTGGCCCTTTCCACCAGCTGGATGGCCGTTCTGGCCGCCGAAATGATCGGCGCCCGCGAAGGCTGCGGCTGGATGATCATGCGCGGCAATGATACGCTGAACATCACCCTGGTCATGGTCGGCATGATCGTCGTCGGCATCGTCGGCCTGCTGCTGGCCACCATTATGAGAAAGATCGAAGGGAGGCTTTGCTCGTGGAACAAAGTGGAGGACTGAGCCCCATCATCTCGATGAAGAATGTGGGCAAAACCTATTATTCCATCCATAAAAGCAACGAGGTCGTGCGCGGCGTCGATCTGGATGTGATGGAAAACGAGTTCGTCGTGCTGTTTGGACCCGGCCAGTGCGGCAAGACCACCATGATCAACCTGATCGCCGGGCTGGAGCTTCCCACCGCCGGCGAGGTGATCGTGGACGGCAAAAAGGTCACCGCCCCCGGCCCCGACCGCGGCGTGGTCTATCAGCGCACGGCGCTGTTCCCCTTCTGCACCGTGATGGGCAACGTGGAGTTCGGCCCCAAAAGCCGCGGCATGGACAAAAAGACCCGCCGCGAAAAAGCCGAGTACTTTATCAAGCTGGTGGGCCTGGAAGGCTTTGAGAACACCTACCCCAACCGCCTGTCCGGCGGCATGCGCCAGCGCGTGGGCATCGCCCGCGCCTATGCCAACGACCCCAAGGTCATGCTGATGGACGAGCCTTTCGGCCATCTGGACGCCCAGACCCGCTACATGATGGAGGCCGAGCTGGAAAAGATCTGGCAGAAGGAAAAACGCACCGTCGTGTTCGTCACCAACAACAGCGAGGAGGCCGTCTACCTGGCCGACCGCATCATCATCCTGACCAACACCCCCACCCACATCCGCCAGGAGGTCCGGGTGGACCTGCCCCGGCCCCGCAAATACAGCGACCCTGAATTTTTGAAGATCCGCCGCGAGATCGAGACGATCTGCGAATCCACACGATAAGGAGGGAACAGCCACATGAGTGAACAGAATGTCAAGGTGCGCGTTTCCCACATGACCAAACAGTTCGGCGATCTTTTGGTGCTGAACGACATTTCCTTTGACGTAAAGCAGGGCGAGTTCATGTGCGTCGTCGGCCCCACCGGCTGCGGCAAAACCACCTTTTTGAACTGCCTGACCAAGCTGAAGGGCTACGACCTGACCAAGGGCGAGATCCTGATCAACGGCGAGCCTGTGAACCTGGAAAAGCACAACGTCGCCTACATCTTCCAGGAGTATTCCTCCTTCCCCTGGTACACGGTGGAGGAGAACATCGCCTACGGCCTCAAGGTCAAAAAGCGCCCCAAGGAGGAGATCAAGGCCGCCGTGGAGGAGATGCTGGACATGGTCGGCCTGACCGAGTACCGCAGCTACTACCCGGACCAGCTTTCGGCCAGCATGCTGCAGCGCGTTTCCATCGCCCGCGCCTTTGCGGTCAAGCCGGAGCTGCTGCTGATGGACGAACCCTACGGCCAGCTGGACAACGAGCTGCGCTACAAGCTGGAGGATGAGCTGATCAAGCTGTGGCAGCACACCGGCACCACCGTCATCTTCATCACCCACAACATCGAGGAAGCGGTCTACCTGTCTGAAAAGATCCTGGTGCTGACCAACAAGCCCACCACGATCAAAAAGGAGATCGCGAACGACCTGCCCCGCCCCCGCGACGTGACCGACATCGAGTTCAACAAACTGCGCGACGAGGTCACCGACCTGATCAAATGGTGGTAACTATGAGCGACACTTTTGACGCCGGCGCGCTGAAAAGGCGCCCCAACATCCTGCTGATCATGGCGGATCAGCTGCGTTACGACGCACTGGGCTGCTACGGCAACACCCAGATCCACACCCCCAACATCGACAGTCTGGCCCTCAACGGCGCCACCTTCGACAACCACTTTATCCAAAACCCGGTCTGCTCGCCGTCCCGCTGCACCATCCTGACCGGGCGCTACCCCAAAAACCACGGCACCCGCGACAACGGCATCCCCCTGCGGGACGAGGAGCTGACCTTCCCCCAGGTATTGCAGGCCAACGGCTACCGCACGGCGGCCATCGGCAAGATGCATTTTACCACCCAGTTCCGCCCCAAGGTCAACGAGGAGGACGACTGGCCGGAAGATCGGTACGGCTTTGAGGTCGTCCACACCACCTGCGACACAAAAACCGGCGAGTACCTGGACTGGCTGAAGGCGAAAAGCCCCAGGGATTACGAGATCGTCAAGATGCAGGGCGAGCGCAAGGCCAAAGAGGACCGCGCCTCCGCCGCGGACAAGGATACCAGCGGCCCGCCGCAGGTCTACCCCAGCAACGTGAATCCCGAATACCACCAGTCCGCCTGGATCGCGGACCGCACCATCGACCTCATCAACGAGGCCGACCCCGACCGGCCGTTCTTTGCGCTGTGCAGCTTTGTGGACCCGCACCATCCCTTCGACCCGCCGGCCCCCTACTCCACCATGTACGACCCGGACAAGCTGGCCCCGCCCGTCTGCCAGGAGGGCGAGCTGGACGACAAGCCGCCCCATTTCCGCCGCCACCGCACCGGCAGGGGCTTCTCCAACGAGAAGTACGACTACCGCCGGCTTTCCGCCCATGACTGGGGCGAGGTCAAGGCCGCCTACTACGGCATGGTCTCGCTGGTGGACTACAATGTGGGCCGCATTCTGGACGCGCTGCGGCAGAAAGGCATCCTGGACGATACGCTGATCCTGTTCACCAGCGACCACGGCGAGCTGATGGGCGACCACGGCCTGCTGTTCAAGGGGCCTTTCCTGTACGACTGTCTGATCAAGGCGCCCATGGTGGTGCAGTGGCCCGGCGTGGTGCCCAAGGGCGCCCGCTACGCCCAGCTGACCGAGCATGTGGACATTATGCCCACCATTCTGGACTACGCGGGCATCCGCGTTCCCTACGGCGTACAGGGCATGTCCATGGGTCCCATCCTGCGCGGCGACAGCGGCGCAGGCCGTGCCTTTGCGCTGACCGAGTTCAACTGCTACGACTGGGGCCTGAACATCAAGACCATCACCAGCCGGGACTACAAGCTGACCTACTACGCCGGCGAGCGTTTTGGCGAGCTGTATGACCGCAACGCCGACCCCGACGAGTTTGTCAACCACTGGGATGACCCCGACTACGCGGACGTAAAGGCCGAGCTGCTGAAGCAGCTGACCGACCGCATCATCGAGACCGAGGACACCCTTCCCATCCGCATCGGCAAATACTGATCCTTCAGACTTTCCCTCCACCCCGCCCCGGCGCGCCGGTTCCCTTCCCGGCGCGCCAGGCGGGGATTTTGGGGATGTTCGGGCGGCAATGCGCTTGCCCGGAAAAGGCAACCAGTGTATAGTGTTACTGGACATACTGTCCAGGCGGCCGGGCATGGCCGCCCGGAAACCCATCGGCATGACAGGAAGGCGGCCCCATGGATACAAACCACAGCCGAATGAAGGAAAAACTGAAAAGCATCCGCGTCATCTCGGCGCTGCAGATGATCTGCGCCTGCGTTATTGTGATCCTTCTGATCGCCGTCGGCTCCTACTGGATCTTCAGCAGCACCCTGCTGGACACCATCGGCACCAACCGTTCGGACGTGCTCAGCCAGGTGGGCAGCCGTATGCAGGATATCAAAAGCAGCGCCTACACCATTTCCAATCTGTATTACAACGACGCCGGGTTCCGCCGCCGCGCCTTTGCGCTGAACGACGAGACCCGGGCGGAGTTTGCCGATTATATGGACAGCCTGACCCGGCAGTATCAGCTCTCCTTCGACCAGATCAACCTGGAATATTACGTGGTCTACCTCTCGGCCGACGGGGTGGGCTACTGCTCGGTGCAGGTGCCGGAGGACTATAATTACATCAACCCCACCATCCGTATCTGGTACCGCGACCTGTACGAGGCCAGGGGCGACATTATCGACGTGGCCAGCTTTGACGACCGCGCCCTGGGGCTGCACAGCTTTGTGGCCGCCCGCTCGGTGCCGGACCCGCAGGGTGGGATCGCCGGCTACCTGATGATCTGCATCGACGAGCGCCAGATCTACGACACCTACGACGACATCATCTCGGAAAACAGCAACATCTATATCACCGACGACAACGGCGATATCATTTCCAGCAATGTCAGCCAGATCGTGGGTACCCACTATTTCCATATGCAGAACCTGCGGGACATGTTCGACGGCGGCGTCTATGCCGTCGTCCAGATGCCCCGGCACGAGGCGCTTTTTTCCAAGTATGAAGACGCCGCCTACGGGTTTACCGTGTTTGAGGAAACCCCGCTGGACTATCTGCTCCAGCCGGTGCGCCGCAGCCGCAACATTCTGGTGGGCATTGCCCTGGTGGTCACGCTGCTGGGCACGGCGCTGTCGCTGCTGTTTGCAGGGCGGCTGACCCGGCCTATCCTGCAGCTGCGGGATTACGTGCTGCGGGTGCGCGGCGGCGAGGGCGAACTGGATGTGCCGCTGGTGATGGACAGCTATACCGAGATCAACACCCTCAGCCAGGGAATTCGCCAGATGCTGGCCCGCATCCGGGAGCTGATCGACAACGTCAAGCGCAAGGAAGAGCAGAAGCGCAAAATGCAGTATCACCTGCTGCAGGCGCAGATCAACCCCCATTTCATGTACAACACGCTGTTTTCCATCAAGTGCGTGGTGGACATGAACGAGAACCGCCGCGCCAGCCAGATGCTTTCGGCGTTTATCCAGCTGCTGCGCAGCTCGCTCACCGACCCGGATTCCATGACCACGCTGCGCCAGCAGATGGACGCGCTGCACCAGTATGCCGACCTGCAGAAATTCCGCTACGGCGATCAGTTCGAGATCGTCATCGAGTACGAGGATGACCTGGCGGACTGCCTGCTTCCCTCGCTGCTGGTGCAGCCGCTGGTGGAAAACGCCATCGTCCACGGCGTGGCCCGGACCGGCAGCGGCGTGATCGCCGTCACCGCCCGCACCCGGCACGGCCAGATCGAGCTGGCCGTGGAGGACAACGGCGTGGGCATGACCGCCCAGCAGATCGACCGCATTTTTGCCCAGGGGGAGGCCCCTGGCGCCAAACCCCATATCGGGTTGAAAAATATCCACGAGCGGCTGCAGCTGACCTTTGGCAGCGGCAGCGGCCTGCATATCGAGAGCGCCCCCGGCGAGGGCACCAAGGTGACCGCCAACATTCCCATCCTTCACAGACAGGAGGAAAGCCCATGATCAAAGTGTTGGCTGTGGATGACGAAGCTCCCATCCGCCAGTGGCTGTATTACTGCATCTCGCGGCTGCCCGGTTTCCGCTGTGTGGCGGCTTCCAGCGCCCAGGAGGGCATCGAGCTGGCCCAGGTGGAAGCGCCGGACATCGTTTTGTCTGACATTGAGATGCCCGGCATGAACGGCCTGCAGATGCTGGAACACATCCGCCGCCGTCTGCCGGATATCTATGCCGTTATCCTGACCAGCCACGAGGACTTCGACTACGCCCGCGCGGCCCTGAAACAGGGCTGCGCCGAATATATCCTCAAGACCGAAATGACTGAGGACGGCCTTTCCGCCGTGCTGGAAAAGGCCCGTGCCGAGCTGGAGAAACAGCGCACCAGCGAGCATGCGCGCGTCAGCCGGGAGCGTTTTTTGCAGGCGCTGGCGCTGCGGGGCAACACCGCCGACCTTCCGCCGGAGGAACTGGCCCGCCAGGACCTTCCGCTGCGCCCTGTGCCCATCCTGGCTTTGGACTGCCGCCACACGGCCGGGGATGTAACGCCCCAGCTTTTGACCGGCGGGCTGACCGGCGTGGACAGCGCGGTGTTTTTCACGCTGGGGGCCGACCATCTGCTGATGGTGGCCAACGTGACCGATTCTTCCCGCCGCAACACGGCCCGCGTCAGCGCCGACTGTGAGCGGCTGTTTGCCGACCGGCCGGATGTGGTCTGCGGTATCAGCGACTGTTTTGGCGGGCCGGGGCAGCTGGCGGCCGCCATCGCCAACGCCCGCTACCGCTGTTCGCTTTCCTTTTACGAACCGCAGCGGCGGGTATTTTGGAGCGGAACGCCCGCCGCCGACACCGGCGCGCCGGACCATTTTCAGCTGGAATACCTTCGCCTGCTGATCGACCAGGATTTTCTGTCGGCCTGCCGCCTGCTGCGGCAGTTTATCCAGGCGGCAAGGCAGGAGCGCCCGGCACGCATCGGCAGCTTTTTGGATACGGTGATCTCTGCGCTGGTATCGTACCTGCACTTTGCCTGCGACGATCCCCAGCAGGCCGACCGGCGTGCCCAGGAGGTGCGCTGCGCCCTGCAGCAGGCTGCCGACATTGACCAGGTGCAGCGCCAGGTGGAGCTGGTTTTTGCGCCGCTGCTGGAGACCTCGGCCCAGACCGGCGGCAAGACCATGCAGGTGCGCAAAGCCATCGAGTACCTGGACCGCCACTATGCCGAGCGCATCACGCTGGCGGAACTGGCCGAACAGGCCGGGTTCAGCGCCGAGCATTTCAGCCGGGTGTTCCGGCGGGAGACCGGCGTCAACTACATCACCTACCTGAACAACCTGCGCATGAAACACGCCGTGCAGCTGCTGGAGCAGACCGACTGCAAGGTGTACGAGATCGCCGAGAAGGTGGGCTTTTCCTCTCTGAGCTACTTTTCCACCGCCTTCAAGAAAAAATTCGGCAAGAACCCCTACGAATACCAGGTCAGCCACCAGCGCGGCCGGCAGGAGCAGGGATAAAAACGGGGCATGCTTTTTGGGGGGGAGCCCTGCATCAGATCGATTCGGGCTCCCGGACTTCACGCCCAAGAGCGTCGAATACAAGGTGCGGGCCCGCCGCCTGCGCTGCATCACAGGGCTCAGCAGCGCAGCAGGCGCCGCTTTGGGGCGCCGCATCGCCGGCGACCGCTCCGCGCATCGGCAGCAGGGTTTACAGCAAAAACTGCCCGCCAGCCATTCCTGCGAATGGCTGGCGGGCAGTTTTCAATTTGGGAACGGATTATTGCTGGCCGTCCTGCTTGTCTTTCCGCACGCGCAGCACCACCAGCACCACGATGGCCGCGGCGGCCACCACCAGCACCACCACCAGCGCGGTCAGCGGCAAAGCGTCGCTGGTCTGCGGCAGGGTAGAGACCGGTTTCGGCGTGGGCGTGCCGCCCCAGGTGCCATTTTCGATGCCCTCGGCAATGTCCGGGTGCTCGTCCGGCGTCGGCGTCGGCGGGGCGTAGGTGTTCAGGAACGCAAGCTCTGACACCTTGTCCTCCGTGTCCGGTTCCGGGATGCTGGCATCATAAGCCGTCACCGTGTAGGTCAGCGTGGTGCCGTCCGGGGTCTCCAGGTTGGTTACCTGCACCTGCACCGCGTACACAGTTGCATCGTAGCTCATGTAGGCGGTGTCGCCCGCCGTCTGCCGGATCACATAGAAGTAATCCCCCGGCTCGGTGTAGTGGATGGCAAAGTTGCCGCTCTCCCCATCGCCCAGAAGAAGGCTGCAAGCCTCCTCCGCCGGCAGCGGCGTGGTCTCGTCCGCGCCCTCTGCCAGCTCGATGGTCACCTCAAACTGCTCATCGTGATCCCCGTTCAGCTCCATCGATACCGGGATCGCCGCATCGCAGGCGTACTCTGCCGCCTTGGCACGGACAGGCATCAGCAGCAGGGCCACGAGCAGCACGGGAAGCACCAGCAATCCGCTCAGTTTCCGTATCGCTTGATTCATTGTGTTTACCTCCTTCAAGAGTTCCGGGCGGGACGGCCATGGGGGCACGCCCCGGCCCCGGCCCACTTTCTTCGGATTGTCAAAGTTATGAAATAAATCCGTTGCTGCCGGCGGACTTGCGCCGGCGGCAGCAACACCGACAGGGAAATTTTGCGGCAAATTGTGTGCGAGGAGCAGCGCGCCGTGTGCGCGATTTGACGCGAAATTTTGTCGAAAGAGAATCCAAAGGGCTGCGAAGTCGAGCGCCGCCATTGGCGGACATGCGCCGACAATGGCAACACCGATGGCAGGCCGCTGTCAGCTCATGCGGTCCAGCCGCCCGAAGATGACGACACGACCGTTGGTTTCCG
>DSLFC04102__coassemble_1750_pt1 | contig 11035 bp, 9 predicted proteins | sample DSLFC04102__metabat2_high_PE_002 | metagenome-assembled genome bin DSLFC04102 | reverse complement strand
AAGCGGCGGGCGAAAACGCCCGCCCTACATTGCGGCCGGGAACGGGAGACGGCGCGGAAACGGCAGCCCCGGCCAGACCCCTCGGCGGGCCGATGCAATCATCGGCCCGTGCGAAGGGCCTTCCCACAAGGGGCAACCCTGCAAAAGGCCTGCGGCCCCGCCGTTACCGCACATGCCGCAGGCACGGGAACCACCATACTTCCTCATTGCTTCCTCGCGCCCGCGCGGGGCGTCTGCGCGGGATGGTTCAGCCGTTCTCCTTCCGGAACTGCTCCATAAACGCCACCAGCTTGTCCACGCCCTCCGGCGGCATGGCGTTGTAGATGGACGCCCGCATGCCGCCCACCAGGCGGTGGCCCTTCAGGTTGACAAAGCCGGCGTCGGCGGCCGCCGCGCAGAACTTTTTGTCCAGCTCCGGGCTGGGGCTGGTGAAGGTCACGTTCATCAGGCTGCGGTAGCGGCGCTCCACCGGGTTGCTGTAAAAGTCCTGGCTGTCCAGGTAATCGTACAGCACCTTGGCCTTGGCCTCGTTGATCTTTTTCATCTCGGCCAGGCCGCCGATGTCCTGCTCCAGATAGTCCATCATCAGCCCGGTCATGTAAATGCACCAGCAGGGCGGCGTGTTGTACATGCTGTCGTTTTTCAAAAGGGTGGTGTAGTTCATCATGGTGGGGATCTGCTCCGGCGCGATGCCCTTGGCGCTGTGGCCCAGCAGGTCCTCCCGCACGATGGCGATGGCCATGCCCGCGGGCGCGACGTTCTTCTGTACGCCGAAGTAGATGCAGCCGTACTTGCTCACGTCCACCGGCTCCGAGAAGATCATCGAGCTCATGTCCGCCACCAGCGGCAGGCCGGGGACTTCCGGCACCTCCACGAACCGGGTGCCGAAGATGGTGTTGTTCTGGCAGATGTGGACGTAGCTGGCGTCGGCGTCGTATTCGACGGCCTTGACGTCGGGGATGTAGGTGAAGTTTTTGTCCTTGCTGGAAGCCGCCACGTTGACGGAGCCGAACTTGGCGGCCTCCTCGGCGGCCTTTTTCGAGAAGTTGCCGGTGACCAGATAGTCGGCCTTGCCGGTGACCATAAAGTTCAGCGGCACCATGGCGAACTGCTGGGTGGCGCCGCCCTGGAAAAAGCCGACCTTGTAGTTGTCCGGCACGTTCAGCACCCGGCGGATGGATGCCTCGGTGTTTTGGATGATCTCGTCAAACCACTTGCTGCGGTGGCTCATCTCCATGACGCTCTGGCCGGAGCCGCGGTAGTCGAGCAGCTCGGCCTGGGCCCGCTGCAAAACGGGCAGCGGCAGCATCGAAGGCCCCGCGCTGAAATTGTAGACACGTTCCATGGTGATCTCCCTCTCTTGTTCCGAAATGGCCCGGCGCGCCCGCCGCGGCGATACATTTATTATACGTCCCGCCGCCGCCCCGCCGCAACGGCCAAACCGCCGTCACACTGCCGAAAAAACCGCCCCAAAGGCCGCCTGCACAAGCAAAACGCACAACTGTGCGCGGTAGGGATACAAAATATTTTACAAATGCCGCAGAAATTGCCGCCATCCCTGCCCCTTGACGGCGCGGCTGCGCCGGATGTAAAATGGAGCTCGAAAAAACAACGGCAAATGTGGGAGGTATCGCCATGCCATCCAAACCAAACGCCCTGCTGCCCCCCAGCGAGGAAGCCGTCATGACCGCGCTGTGGGCCTGCCCCAGCCCCGCCGCCCGGCGGCAGATCGCGGCCCGGCTGCCCGCCGGCTGCGGGTGGGCGGACTCGACGCTTTTGAACTTTCTGGCGCGGCTGGAGGAGAAGGGCTTTGTCAAAAGCGAAAAGCAGGGCAACAAAAACGTCTACACGCCGCTGGTGCGCCGGGCGGACTACTGCGCCCTGGCCACCGCCGCCCACCTGGACCGGCTGTACGGCGGCGACGTGCAGGCGCTGGTGCGCACGCTGGCCGACGCCGGCCGGCTGAGCTTTGCCGCCATGGAGTCCCTTGCCCGCTGGCTGGACGCCCGCGCCGCCGAAAGCCCGGAGTACGATTATGATTGAGAGACTGTAAGGGTGCCGGCAGGGCTTGCCCGATGCTTCGCAGGGAGAAATCAGGAATGAGGAATTGCGGTGCGGCCCGCTGGACCGCGATTGGGATGGGGAAGGGGCCTTGCCCTGTGAAGGGGGCGGCAACCGGAGGGATGCGGTGACCCGGAAGGATATTGGCAGAGCCAGGCGCTGCACCCCTCAGGCGGCCTTGCCGCCAGCTCCCCTTACAGGGGAGCCTTTTAGGTGGAAACCGTCCCCTGCAAGGGGCTGCGGAGTCGAGCGCCGCCTGCGGCGGAGAAAGTGAGACGGAGCAGGTTTGACGGTCGCAGAGCACAAGCGTGCTTCAGCGCGCGCCGTGCGATGCGGGCACCGCAAACCTGACGGTGTCTGCGCCGCAAGGCGCAGACGGAGGGGGGCATTGCCGCCTTGTGTCTGAGGTATCCTGCAAAGGCCGCCAGGGCCTTGCCCTGTGCTTCGTAGGGGGCGATGCTTGCATCGTCCCGCAACGCCCTAACGATACCGCAAGGCCCCAGCGGCGGGCGAAAACGCCCGCCCTACATTGCGGCCGCAAGCGGGTACCACCCTGTAAGCGCCAGCCGCCCGCCATACCTGCCGGCGGGCAGTTCCCGCATTGTTCCGGAAACCTTGCGGCGGCGCGAACCTTGCGGGCCGATGAAAGCATCGGCCCCTGCGGGGGGCCTTACGGCAGGGACAGCCTGCGTGACAGCCGCCAGCCCTCCGCCATGCGATCCCCGGCCCCTGCACGGAAAGCCGGGGATCGGCGCCGGTCTGGTCCTGTTTTTTGTACCATGTCCCGCCCCGCACAGCTGCAACTCTTTTGCAATCTTGTGCATAACGCTGGAACTGGACGGTATTTTTATGCGCTCCTTGCCCCGCCGCCGCGGTTGACTTATTCCTTAAAGATGTTACAATATAATCTATATGATTCGGCAAATCTGCCGCCGTTGTCTGCCGCGGCAGGCCGTAAAAATCAGGGGAGGACACCTCAATGCTGAAAGGACTCAAACGCTCTGCCAAGGGCGCGCGGGTGCCGCACGAGAAGGCCACGGCCGGCATGGCAACGGTGCAAATGCCGGTGCCCCAGCACGTGGTCATCCCGATGCAGATGCACATCGGCGCGCCGGCAGAGCCCGTCGTCAAAAAGGGCGACACCGTCATGGTGGGCACGCTCATCGGCAAGGCCGGCGGCTTTGTCAGTGCCGACGTGCATTCCAGCGTGTCGGGCACCGTGCTGGATGTGGCGCCCATGCGCATGGTCAACGGCGCCGTCTGCAAGGCCGTGGCCATCAAGACCGACGGCAGCCAGACCGTGGACCCGGCCTGCACGCCGCCCGCCGTTACCGACAAGGACAGCCTGCTGGCCGCCATCCGGGCCTGCGGCCTGGTGGGCGTGGGCGGCGCCGGCTTTCCCACCGCCGTCAAGCTGGCCGCCAACACCATCGACACCCTTATCATCAACGCCGCCGAGTGCGAGCCCTACCTGACCACCGACGCCCGCGAGATGCTGGAGTGCAGCGATACCATCCTGTCCGGCATCGCCGCCGTGATGAAATACTGCGACATCCCCCACTGCATCATCGGCATTGAGCGCAACAAGCCGGAGTGCATCGACCTGATGTTCTCGCTGACGCGGGATATGCCCGGCGTGTCGGTCAAGCCGCTGCCCATGCGCTACCCCCAGGGCGCCGAGAAAACGCTGATCGAGACCTGCACCGGCCGCGAGGTGCCCCAGCGCAACGCCGCCGGCAAGCCCGGCATCCCCGCCGACTGCGGCTGCGTGGTCATGAACGTGACCAGCGTCTCGACGCTGGGCAAGTACCTCAAGACCGGCATGCCGCTGGTGAGCAAGCGGGTCACGGTGGACGGCGACGCCATCGCCAAACCCCAGAACATCGAGGTGCCCATCGGCACGCTGTACCGCGACGTCATCGAGGCCTGCGGCGGGATCAAGCCGGATGTGGAGCTGGGCAAGATCATCTTCGGCGGCCCCATGATGGGCGGCGCGTCGCCCAGCGCCGACTTCCCGGTGCTCAAACAGAACAACGGCCTGCTGCTTTTGGGCCGCAAGGCTTCCATCCTGCCCGACCCCCAGCCCTGCATCCGCTGCGGGCGCTGCATCGAGGCCTGCCCCATGGGGCTGGAACCGGTGGTCATTGCGGGGGACTTCAACCACAAGGACTACGACGCGCTGCGCGCCCGCTGCATTGACCTGTGCGTGGCCTGCGGCAGCTGCACCTATGTCTGCCCGGCCAAGCGGCCGGTGTCCCAGACGATGGCGCTGGCCAAGGCCTGGTACCTGAAACAAACTACAGAAAAGGCAGGGAAATGACAGATGGAAGAACAACGCCTGATCGTAACTGCCTCACCGCATATCCGGGATAACTCCACCACCCGCGGGCTGATGGGCAATGTGGTCATTGCCCTGGTGCCCAGCATCGTGGCGGCGACTTTTATTTTCGGCATGCGCGCGCTGCTGGTCGTGGGTGTGACCGTTGCGGCCTGTGTGGGCTTTGAGTATCTTTACACCCTGCTGATGAAAAAGCCCAACCCGGTGGGCGACCTGTCCGCCGTGGTCACCGGCATCATCCTGGCGCTGAACGTGCCGGTCAATATGCCGCTGTGGATCTGCGTGGTGGGCGCCTTCATCGCCATCGTCGTCATCAAGCAGCTGTTCGGCGGCATCGGCTACAACTTCGCCAACCCGGCGCTGGTGGGCCGCATCGCGCTGTTTTTGGGCTTTGCCACCCGCATGACCGATTACGTCTACCCCGACATGGCGGTGGACGCCCTGGCATCCGCCACCCCGCTGGCGGTGGATGCCGGCGGGGTCAGCCTGCTGGACATGTTCCTGGGCCTGCACGGCGGCATGATGGGCGAGGTCTGCACCCTGGCCATCCTGCTGGGGCTGGCCTACCTGCTGGCCACCCGCACCATCAGCTTTGCCATCCCCGGCAGCATCGTCATCACCATGTTTGTTTTGGAGATGCTGGCCACCGGTTTTGATTTGCATGTGACGCTGGTGGAGCTGATGGGCGGCGGCCTGCTGTTCGGCGCGGTGTTCATGGCGACCGACTACGTCACCAGCCCCTTCACCACCGGCGGCAAGGTCATCTACGGCATCTTTATCGGCCTGCTGACCTTTATCATCCGCAGCTTCGGCAGCATGAACGAAGGCATGAGCTTTGCCATCCTGATGGGCAACCTGCTGACCCCCTGGTTCAACGCCTGGACCCATCAGATCCCGCTGGGCCGCGTCAAGCCCGGCAAGGCCAAAAAAGACAAAAAGGCGGCTGCGGCCTCCGCCGGAAAAGGAGGGGCAGCATAATGGCAAACAAGCAAGCCGCCGCGCCCAAAGAGAGCGCGGTCCGGACCATGGTAGTCCCCGTGGTGGTGCTGGTGGTCATCTGCATCGTCTGCAGCGCCATCCTGGCGGCGCTCAACAGCGTCACCGCCCCCATCATTGCCGAGAACGCCCGCCTGCAGGCGCTGGAATCCTACGTCAGCGTCCTGCCTGACGGCACCGATGCCGCCAGCCTGACCGAGTTCGAAAACCTGACCACCTCCGGTGTCACCGGCGCGGTCTCGACGCCGGACGGCGCCATCGCGGTGCAGGCCGCCGCGGCCGGCTATTCCGGCAACGCCGTCACGGTCTATGTGGCCTTTGACGCCGCCGGCAATATCACCGACCTGCTGGTGGACGCCTCCACCCAGACCGCCGGCATCGGCACCAAGACCGGCGAGGAGGACTTCTACACCGGCTTTGTGGGCTGGAACGCCGCCGAGCATGTGTCCAGCGGCAGCCCGGTGGACGCCATCGCCGGCGCTACGGTCTCCTCCAACGCGGTCTACACCGCCGTCAACGCGGCCATCGACTGCTACAACAACGAGCTGAAGGGGGTGGCGTAACATGGCCGAAAAGCAAAGCAAATGGAAGGTATTTACCGCGGGCATCATCCGCGAAAACCCGGTGCTGCGCCTGGTGCTGGGCTGCTGCTCGGCGCTGGCCGTCACCACCACCGTTTCCGGCGCGGTGGGCATGGCGCTGTCCATGACCTTCGTGCTGGTGGGCTCCAACATCGTCATCTCGGCGCTGCGCAAGGTCATCCCGGACAAGGTGCATCTGCCCTGCTACATCGTGGTCATCGCCACCTTCGTCACGGTGGTGGAGATGGTGGTGCACGCCTATGTGCCCGACCTGTACAGCGCGCTGGGCGTGTTCCTGCCGCTGATCGTCGTCAACTGCATCATCCTCGGCCGCGCCGAGATGTTCGCCTGCAAAAACACCGTCGTTGACTCGGCGCTGGACGGTCTGGGCATGGGCTGCGGCTACCTGCTGACCATGTTCCTGATGTCCTCCATCCGCGAGATCATCGGCAGCGGCAGCTGGATGGGCATCCAGCTGCTGCCCGAAAGCCTGGACAAGTTCAGCCTGATGAACCAGGCCCCCGGCGGCTTCTTTGTGTTCGGCTGCCTGATGGCCGCCTGCATCTGGGTGGAGCGCAAACTGAACAAACCCATCGAGCGCAAGACCTGCGGCGAGGTCCTGCTGGAGGACCAGGCCAAACAGGCCGCCGCCGCGGAAGGGGGTGCTGAACAATGAGCGCAAACATCGCAACCTTTGCCACCATCCTGTTCAGCATGATTTTGGTCAACAACTACGTGCTGGTGCAGTTTTTGGGCATCTGCCCCTTCCTGGGCGTGTCCAAAAAGCTGGATTCGTCGGTGGGCATGGGCGTGGCGGTCATCGTCGTCATGGTCATTGCCACGGCGGTCACCTTCCCGCTGCAGATCTTCCTGCTGGACGCCTATGACCTGGGCTATATGCAGACCATCATCTTCATCCTGGTCATTGCGGTGCTGGTCCAGCTGATCGAGATCACCCTCAAGCGGTACATCCCCGCGCTGTACAGCGCGCTGGGCGTCTACCTGCCGCTGATCACCACCAACTGCTGCGTGCTGGGCGTGGCAATCCTGGCCGTCCAGGACTACGGCGGAGACGTGGCCGAGTACGGCTTCGGGTTCGCCTTTGCCGAGGCGCTGGTCTGCGCGGCCGGCGCGGGCATCGGCTTTTTGCTGGCGATGGTGCTGTTCTGCGGCGTGCGCCAGCGCGTTGAGGACGCCGACCCGCCGCAGAGCTTCAAGGGCCTGCCCATCACGCTGGTGTCCGCGGCCATCACCTCGCTGAGCTTTATGGGCTTTGGCGGTTTGGTCGAGAACATCATCGCCGCACTGCTGTAAGGGGGATAGGATACAATGAATAACCCGATCGTTTTTGCGGTGATCGTTCTGGGCGTGCTGGGCCTGGCGGGCAGCCTGATCCTGGTGCTGGCCTCCAAGTTCATGGCCGTGTACGAGGACCCGCGCATCGCCGAGATCACCGGCTGCCTGGCCGGCGCCAACTGCGGCGGCTGCGGCTATGCCGGCTGTGCCGACTACGCCAAAGCCATCGTGGAGGACGGCGCGCCCACCTTCAAGTGCGCCCCCGGCGGCGACAAGGCCGCCGACGCCATCAACCGCATCATGGGCGCCGAGGAGAGCGACCGCCCCGCTATGCGCGCCTTTGTCAGCTGCAACGGCGGCGCCAACTGCGGCGTCCGGTTTGATTATTCCGGCATCCAGAGCTGCGCCGCCGCGGCCAGCGTGGCCGGCGGCCCCACCGCCTGCGCCTACGGCTGCCTGGGCTACGGCGACTGCGTCAAAGCCTGTGTGTTCGGCGCGCTCAGCGTGCAGAACGGCGTGGCCGTTGTTGACCGCACCAAGTGCACCGGCTGCACCGCCTGCACCAAAGCCTGCCCCCGCGGCCTGCTGAAAATGAAGCCGGTGGCGCCCCAGCCCGCGGTGCTCTGCCGCAACAAGGAGCGCGGCGCCGCGGTGGTCAAGGCCTGCAAGACCGGCTGCATCGGCTGCGGCATCTGCGTCAAAAACTGCCCGCAGCAGGCCATCTTCCTGCGCAACAACGTGGCCCGTATTGACTACACCAAGTGCAACGGCTGCGGCACCTGCGTGGCCAAGTGCCCCAAAAAGGTCATCCACTTTGTGGAGGGCGGCCCCACCAGCGTGGACGCCCCGGTGCCGGAGTACGCCGTGCTGTGACCCCCGAACCCCCGCCCCCGCCGCCGGCTCCGCCGGCGCAGGCGGCCTGACCTGCGGCCCAGGGCCCACAGACCCCAAACCAACATACCAGGACCCCGGCCGGCAGTTTGCAAAATTGCAAAAATCTGCCGCCGGGGGCTTGACTTTTGCGCACAGGCTGTGCTATACTATCCGTTGTCACGGAGGATTAGCTCAGCTGGTTAGAGCACTTGCATCACACGCAAGGGGTCTGGGGTTCGAGTCCCTAATTCTCCACCATATCGATTGGCCGGCGTTGCTGCCGGCCTTTTTTGTTGCCGTAACTATCGGCGTTTTGGAGCCTGCCGCGCGCAGGCTTTTTCCATGCCGGTCACAACCGGCAAATTCGGCCAACGCATTACGGTATGCCCCCGGGCAGGGCGCCGCTTCCCCTGAAAACGGCTGTGCTGCGCAGCTTTTTGTGCGGCGCCCTGCCATGCTGCTCCCCTTTGGCGTGAGGGCGGGCCGGGGGAGCAGGGAAATCCGCAGAAGCTGCGGCAAACGTGATATTGCAATCTGCAAAACCGGGTGTACAATGGAAAAAAAGCCGTGCGCCCGACCGTGCGCCCGGCAGAAGGGCGGTCCCCTATGATCTATCATGTTCTTCGATCTGCACCGGCGGGCGGCGACGGCAGCCCGCAGCATCCGTTTTCCACCATCTCCCAGGCGGCGGAGCGTGCCATGCCGGGCGATACCGTCCAGATCGGCGACGGCGTCTACCGGGAGTGGGTCAGCCCCCGCAACGGCGGGCTGGGGAACAATCAGCGCATCCTCTACTGCAATGCCCCCGGCGCACACCCGGTCATCAGCGGCGCCGAGGTGCTGGGCGGCTGGCAGCACTGGCAGGGCCGGGTCTGGCGCGCCCAGGCGGACAACGCGCTGTTCGGCAGCTACAACCCCTACGCGGACGAGATCTTTGGCGACTGGTACGACGGCCTGGGCCAGACCCACCACACCGGCGAGGTGTTCTGGAACGGCACGGCGCTGTACGAGGCAGCCTCGCTGCAGGCGCTGCTGGACCCGCCCGCCGCGCCGCAGCAGACGATGCGCTGGTTTGCCCAGGCGGAGGCCGAACACACCGTCTTTTATGCGGATTTCGGCGGCGGGGACCCCGCCGGCGCCTGTGTCGAGATCAGCGTGCGGCCGTTCTGCTTTTTCCCGCGGCAGACCGGGGTGGGGTATCTGACCGTGCGCGGGCTGACCATCTGCCAGGCGGCCACGCAGTGGGCGCCGCCCACCGCCTTCCAGGCCGGCGCCATCGGCCCGCACTGGAGCAAGGGCTGGATCATTGAGGACTGCTGCATCCACGACTCCAAATGCTGCGGCATCAGCCTGGGCAAAAAGCGGGATGTCAAGGACAACGCCTGGTCGCTGGACCCCGCCAAGGGCGGCGCCCAAACCTACACCGAGATCGTATTCGCCAACCTGCAGGACGGCTGGTGCCGCGAAAAGATCGGCGGCCATATCCTGCGCAACAACGAGATCTACAACTGCGGCCAGGCCGGCATTGTGGGATGCATGGGCGGGGCGTTTTCCACCATCACCGGCAACCACATCCATCACATCAACATCCGGGGCGAGTTTTCCGGCGCGGAGATGGCCGGCATCAAGCTGCACGCCGGCATCGACGTGGTCATTGAGCGAAACATCATCCACGACTGCAACAAGGGCATCTGGCTGGACTGGGAAGCCCAGGGCGCCGCGGTGCGCGGCAACGTCCTGTTCCGCAACGACCGGGAGGAGGACCTGTTCCTGGAGGTCTGCCACGGTCCCTGCCTGGTGGAGAACAACGTCCTGCTGTCGGCCCGCAGCTTCCTGAACGTCTCGCAGGGCACGGCCTGCCTGCACAACCTGTTTGCTGGCAAGGTGCTGGCTGTGCCGGATACCAACCGCTTTACCATGTACCATCGGCCCCACAGCACCCAGGTGGGCGGCGTGATGCTGATCTACGGCGGGGACGACCGGGTGCTCCACAACATTTTTGTGGGCAGCACGCGGCAGGTCTGGCAGGACGGCGCTTACGGCACCGCCTGCTACAAGGCCTACAGCCACGAGGCCGCCGCCAAGGGCATGGACAACGACACCCCCACCGCCGACCTGGGCCGCACCCTGCCGGTAACGGCGCGGGAAAACCTGTACCTGAACGGCGCCGAGAGCTGGGAGCACGAGAGCGGCCCCCGCGCGCTGCCCGACTTCCGGGCAGAGATCTCGGTGGAGGAGCAGGACGGGCACCTCTGGCTGTGCACCAACCTGGACGAGATCGCCGACGCGCTGGACGCCTGGCGGATGGACCGGGTGACCACCGCGCAGCTGGGCAAAGCGTTTGAGCCGGACCAGCCCTTTGAGAACCGGGACGAAAGCCCCTACACGGCAGACGCCGACCTGCTGGGCCGGCCCCGCCCCCAAAAGACCTGGATCGGGCCTTTTGAGGGCAGCTGCCGCCGGGTCCGGCTGGTGTGAACCGGGCAGTTGCAGGCCAAAACGGCCGGGCAGCCGCCTGACAGCCTGCCGTGCGCGGGCTTTTCCGCCGCTGCCATCCCCGCTTTGGGGGGGCAGCGGTTTGCGGATATGACAGGCCGCCAGGCCCCCGAAACAGGGGGCCTGGCGGCCTGTCAGCGTGTCGAGAAACTCGACACGCTGCAAAGGGGGCAACGCTTCGACTGGCTGACGCCAGCTCGGCGCGTTTCCCCCTTTGGAATGTCCGGGTTGCGGTGCCCGCATCATGCGGCGCGCCTTGGACGGCGCTTGCATTCTGCGACCGCTGCCCCTGCTCCGCCTCGCTGCATCCGCCGCAGGCGGCGCTTGGCTCCGCAGCCTTTCGACAAAATTTTACGGCAAATCGCGCACTCGTCGCTCTGCTCCTCGCACACAA
>DSLFC04102__coassemble_1742_pt1 | contig 11074 bp, 9 predicted proteins | sample DSLFC04102__metabat2_high_PE_002 | metagenome-assembled genome bin DSLFC04102 | reverse complement strand
GTGCCTGTTCCCACCGGCTCCACCACCATCCTGGTCGCCGTTGTCAAGGGCACCGACGTCACCAAGGAAAGCATCAACGCCGCCATGAAGGCCGCCGCTTCTGAGAGCTTCGGCTACAACGACGAGCAGATCGTTTCCTCCGACGTCATCGGCATGCGTTACGGCAGCCTGTTCGACGCCACCCAGACCATGGTCACCAAGATCGACGACGACACCTATCAGGTTCAGGTCGTCTCCTGGTACGACAACGAGAACAGCTACACCAGCCAGATGGTCCGCACCATCAAGTACTTCGCTGAGCTGTAATCGGTCTGCGTAAGCACAACTGAACCAGCGGCGGCCGCCGCATCGGGCTTTCCGGTGCGGCGGCCGCTTTGTTTGCTGTAACCCTGCGCCGTTGCAATGGGCGGGGAGGAGGTGTTATAATTATAAGAAAGCATCCACCAAAAAGCAGGGAGGTCACAACGCAAATGCAAGATCGGAATGGCTCCGGGCTGCGCCGCCCTGCCAGGGCTGTGGCAGCCCTGGCGCTGGCAGCGGCACTTTTGGCCGGCTGTGCGGCGTCCCCGGCGCAGGACCCGGCCACCGGCGAGACCGGCGCGCAGGCGACGGCCCAGCCAGTCAAGACCGAATTCACCCGCGAGGAGCTGCTGGAGGATTTTGACGCTGCCTGGCAGATCATCCAGGAGGACTATATCTTTATGAGCGTCCTGGAAGAGCGTGGTCTGGACCCGCAGCAATACTATAAAACGGCGCGGGGCGTGATGGAAGAGCACGCCGAGACTCTGGAGGATCTGTCGGAATGGCTGACCTATCTGTTCGGGAACATGGAACGGAGAGCTTTTTCCCATCTGTCTGTGGCAAGCCTGAGCACCTATCAGGTTTATGCCGAAACTTACACCGCCACCCCGGAGGAGAGCGCCTGGGACGCGGCCATCCATGATGTGGTCACCGCGCCGCAGACAGTGGCCATCTACGACTGGATCGCGTCCAACAGCGAAACGCTGCCCAATATGCTCAGTGGTCCAACCTCTTATCCCGTAGCGACCGTGTCGTATGACGAGGCGCACAAGGCGGCCTGCTTTTATTTCCCTACCTTTAACAATGCGACCGTCGAGCGGGATGCGGGCATCGTGCAGGATGCCCTGATGGAGCTGTACGACCAGGGCAAAGTGGTCGAGAACATCGTCTTTGACATCACCGGCAACGGCGGCGGGAACACGGCCTATTGGGCCAACAATATTGTGGCCCCCTTTGGCGGAACGTATGAGTTCAGGGAGCCGCGCTTTATCCGGGACACGCCGCGGACCCGCTGGTGGTACCAAAATGCCGACCTGCACCCGGTGGAGGAGTATGCCGCCGAGTATCCGCTGCCGGATTTTGTGGAGGAGATGGGCCTGGACCTGTATGACTGGAGCGTGCAGCACTTCCGGTGTGGAGACTCCACGCTGCCGCAGGAACTGCTGCAGGCAAAACGCTGGCTGCTGGTGGACGATACGGTGGCGTCCGCGTCGGCGGTCTTTACCAGCTTTTGTCTGAACACAGGCTGGGCCACCGTGGTGGGCACGCCCACCGGCAGTTACCGGCCGTCTGGCAATCCGGCCATGTTTGCGCTGCCCAACACCGGGCTGATCATCCGCCTGGATCTGTGCGCCACCCCCAACCGGGAAGGCCAGCTGGGCTGCATATACGGCCTGAACCCGGACATCCTGTGCGAAGGGGACGAGACCCCGCAGGAGGCCTGGCAGCGCGCGGTGGAAAGCGGTGCGTCTTGACGGCGGAAATCCGACGTTCCACCGCCATTCTACCGCCAGTCGGTTGCCTTTTTTGCCCGCCCGGCGTATGCTGAAAGCAGAAACCGGGGCGGCGGGGCTTTTGCGGCAGACGCTGCGGGGCAAAGCCGCCGCCTGACAAAAAGGGGGCGACCGACCCGAATGGACAAAACAAAATTTGCGGCCCTTGTGGCCGCGCGGCGCAAGGCAAAGGGCTTGACCCAGAAACAGCTGGCCGACCGGCTGCACATCTCGGACAAGGCGGTCAGCAAGTGGGAGCGGGCGCTGAGCCTGCCGGACATCGAGCTGCTGGAACCGCTGGCCGCCGCGCTGGACGTGACGGTGACCGAGCTTTTGCGGGGCGAACAGCTGCCGCCGGAGACCGCCCTGCCGCTGAATGAGGTGGAAACGCTGGTGTCCGACTCGCTCAAGCTGGGCGGCGAGGAACAGGCGGCGCGGGAGCGCCAGGCGCGTTGCCGGTATTTTCTGCGCTGGGTGGTCTGCGCGGTGGCGGTGGGGCTGGAGGTCGCGGCGGTCTCGCTGCTGAAGGGCGTCCCGCTGTGGGCGTACCTGTTTGCCGCCGCCGGCAGCGGCCCTGTGCTGGCGGTGGGCCTGGGGCTGGGGTTCAGCCTGGCGGTGGGGCTTGCCTTCCCGCAGCGCCTGCCCGCCTACTACGACGAGTACAGGGTCTACGGCTACAACACCGGCCTGGTGCGGATGAACCTGCCGGTCCGGCTTTGCAACCGCAACTGGCGTGCGGTAAAGGCGGCGCTGTTCTGGGGCTGCCTGGGCGTGGCGGCAGGCGCACCGCTGGCCGACCTGGCTGTCTGGCGGCTGGCGCCGCCGGAGTTTTACCAGGCGGTCTGGCCGTTTGCCATGCTGGCCCTGACGCTGGGCGGCATTTTCCTGCCCGCGATGCTGGCCGCCTGCCTGGCCGGCCGCCGCGCCTGACGCTGCCGGCCCGTGCCGCTCCCGCAGAGCGTGCCGTATCCCGCTGCAAAAACAAAATAGACAAAAACCGCCCCCGCGGCCTGTGCAATGTGCGCAGGGCTGCGGGGGCGGTTGGCTTTGGGGTGGGCGCTTTTGGGGGCTTTGCCGCGCCGGCCCGGCGGGGTCAGGGCTGGCCGACCGTCCCGGCCGGCAGGCGCAATACCGCCAGCGCGCCGCCGCCGGCCGGGTTGGCCAGTGCCAGGCTGCCGCCGTGGCTTTCGGCCACGGTGCGGGCAAACCACAGCCCCAGGCCCTGGTGGCCGTCGGTGCGGCCGGCGTCGCCGGTGGCCAGCATCTGCCCGCCGCCGCGCAAAATCTCCGGCGGGAAGCCTGGCCCATCGTCCCGCACCGCAAACAGGGCGTCGCCGCCCTCCAGCCGGCAGGTCAGCGTCACAGCGCCGCCTTTGGGGGCAAAGCGGGCGGCGTTGGCCAGCAGGTTTTCCACCGCGCGGCCCAGGTTCTGCCGCCGGGCATGCAGGCAGAGGCCGGGGGCAAAGCCGTTTTCCAGCCGGAAATCCACCCCCGCCGGCGCGCACAGCGCCTGGCCGGTCTGGCCTAGCGCGGCGGCAAAGGTGGCGGCATCAAGATCCTCCGGCGGGGCGGGGGAAAGCTGCGCCCCCGCGGCGTCCCGCAGGGCGGCCAGGTACTGCCCGGCCCGGTCGGCCCCGCGCAGGATGGCCTCCACCGGCTGGCGCTGGGCGTCGGGCAGGTCGTCCTCGGCCAGCAGCTCGGCGTTGCCCTGGATGATGGCCAGCGGCGTTTTCAGGTCGTGGGCCAGCGCGGCGATGTGCTCCGACCGCTGCTGCTCCATCGCCCACTGCGCTTTCAGCGAGTCCGCCAGCCCGTCCCGCAGGCGCTCCATCGTGCGCAGCGCCTGCTCAAACTCCCGCACGCGGGCGTGGCCCAGCGGCTGGCCGGACAGGTCCCCGCCCGCCAGCCGGCGGCAGGCGTCGGTCAGGCGGGCGGTCTCGGCCTGCAGGCGGCGGCCGGTGCGGCGGGTCATGGCAAGCACCGTTCCGGCCAGCGCCAGCACCAGCAACACGGCCCACAGCGTCTGGAAATCCGGCAGCACCCGCCGCAGCGCCGGGTCGGCGTAGGGGGCCACAAAGTCATATTGCAGCCGGCACAGCGTGCCGTCGATCAGCGGCACGTCCAGGTAATACTGTCCGCCCAGGGCGGGGCTGTCCAGTGTCAGCGCCAGCTGCAGCTGGGTGTCGGTCATGTTGGTGGCCAGCACGTCCCCGGCTGCGGCAAGGCTGCTGGGGGCGGTGCCGGCGTCCAGCAGGACCCAGCGGCACAGGTCGGGCAAAGCGCCGGCGTCAAAATGGTCGGCGGACATGGCGGACAAAAGCTCGGCGGCCTGCTGGGCCGCGCGGGCGGCGCTGTTGGCCGGCAGGATGAACCCTGCTTCGATCAACACCAGCACCAGCGCGAACCATACCACGGCCACCGCCGCGCAGGCCAGCCCGGTGCGCAGCAGGTAGCCGGCCAGCAGCCCGCCCAGCGTGCGGGTGCGGTGTTTCACTCGTTTTTCCATCGGTATCCGATCCCCCATACTGTCTCGATGGGCTGCAGGCCGTGGGCGCGCAGCTTGGCGCGGATGTTCTTGACGTGCTCGGTCACGGCCGAGTCGTCCGCCGTGCCCTCAAAGCCGAACACCGCCTCGTAGATCTGCTCTTTCGAGAAGGTGCGCCCCGCGTGCAGGGCCAGATGCTCGCAGATGGCGTACTCGGCGCGGGTCAGGCGCAGCGGGGTCTCGCCCGCAAAAGCCTCGCCGGCGGCCAGATCAAAGGTGACGCCGCCCCGCAGGATGCGGCGGGCCGGGGCGCGGTTCTGCCGCCGCAGATGGGCGTTGACGCGGGCCCGCAGCTCGGCGATGCGGAAAGGCTTGGCCAGGTAATCGTCGCCGCCCAGGCCCAGCCCGCGCAGGATGTCGGCCTCGGCGGTGCGGGCGGTCAAAAACAGGATAGCGCAGCCGGCCAGCGCACGGATGCGCCGGCAGGTGGCAAAGCCGTCCTCGCCGGGCATCATCACGTCCAGCAGGATGCAGTCCGCCCAGGCGCAGTGCTGTTCGGTCACCTCGGCGCCGCTGTGCAGCAGCCGCACCGTGTGGCCGTCCCGCTCCAGCGCCGTGCGCAGCAGCGCGCACAGGTCGCGGTCGTCGTCCACCGCAAGGATATGTGCCATGGGTTCCTCCTTTTGCCGCAAAAGCCCGCCGCGGCGGCGCGGCAGGCAGGGCGGTCATTGCGTCAATAACAGCACGCCCCAGCTCAGGGCATACAGCAGGTAGACGTGGGCGGGGTAGAAGACGTAAAACAGCTGTTTCATGCCCCGGCCGCGCTGTCCATTATACAACAGCATGGGCACCACGGCAAACACGCCCATCCACTCGAAGGCGGTGTCAAACAGCAGGCCGGGGGCAAAGCTGCCGGAGGCCATCAGGTAGCGCATGGGCAGCGCCAGGTAGAACAGAAGCCCCAGCGCAACAAAGGCTGCCGCCTGCCAGCCGCGGTGCCGCCGCAGCAGGTACAGTACGATGCCCTCCAAAATATAGGTGATGCCGCCGTCCATGATAAAGGTCCAGCTGGGCAGCACGGTGTAGACGATACCCGCCAAAATCGAGTCCAGCAGCCAGGCCAGCGGCGTTTTGTCCGCCGCATAGTACAGCCCGATGAACAGCGCCGGCCAGCCGATCAGCGGGATCAGCACCGCGGCCAGGCCCCGCGCGATGCGCCGCTGCCGCAGCCAGTCGATGCCCTGCCAGATGGGGATGAGGATGACGAAGTTCATAAAGATGGCGTTCATCGGCACAAAGCCGTCCGGGCGGTTGGCAAAGCCGGCGTACATCATCAAAAACTGCAAAAGGCCCATGCCCGCCGAGATGCGCCAGATGCGCCAGAAATATTTGCGCCGGTCATGGGTGTGGGCAAAGCCCTCCACCGTGCAGAACAGAAACAGCGGCGCGGACAGCCGCCCCAGCTGGGTGAACCAGAGCGGCACCAGGCCGGTAAACTCGAAGAAATAGTGGATGTGGTCCAGCACCATCAGCACCAGCGCGATGGTCTTGAGGGCGGTGCCGGAAAGCCCCGGCCGGGCGGACAGCGCCCGCGGCGCGGCGGCAGCGGAAAGATGTGACATGATAAAAACCTCCTGTGATGTTTGGTACGGGACCAGCATAACAGGAGATTCTAAGGAATTTATAAGGATGGGGGAGAATGTTTGGGGGAGAGCAACCAGGCGGCAGGGCATGGCGGGAGACTGTCGATTTTGTGTTGCCGCCCGTTCACGGCTGCAATGTAGGGCGGGCGATCTCGCCCGCCGCGGGGGCTTGCGGCTGCAAGAGCCTTGCGGAGTAATGCTTGCCGAAACCCGCAAGGTTTCCGCTTTCGCAGACCTTGCCCGGCGGGCATGAACGTCCGCCGGGCAATACAAGGCAAACGGACAGAGGAACCGGGGAACGACAGACCGCCATCTCGCCTGCGTAGGGGCCGATGCTTTGCATCGGCTCGCCGCCGGGTCTGGCGGGCGGCAGCGTTTCATGCGAAACTGCCCGTTCACGGCTGCAATGTAGGGCGGGCGATCTCGCCCGCCGCGGGGGCTTACGGCTGCAAGAGCCTTGCGGAGCGATGCCTGCTGAAAACCGCAAGATTTAGTTGGCCGCCATCTTCAGGGGGCGATACGGGCTTCGTCCCCTACACCATGCATGGCGTATGGCGCGGCCTTTACAGGCCGCTTTCCACCCAGTGCTCCGCCGAGGCGTCCCAGTACCGGCGGCAGACACGGCGGAGATCGCCGTCCAGATTCAGCTGGTAGAGCCGGAAGCTGACCGGGATGTTTTTGGGCTGCCACTGTTCCCGGTAGGTGTAGCAGTAGCGCATGCCCAGCTTTTGCATCACCCGGCCGCTGCGGGGATTGTTCACGTCGTGGGTGGCGGTCAGCCAGGGCAGGCCGTCCCGGCGGGCCTGCGCCACAAGGGCGGCGGCAGCCTCGGCCGCGTAGCCCCGGCCCCAGCAGTCGCTGCGCAGGCCGTAGCCCAGGTCGTGGCAGTCCCCGCCCAGGTCCAGGTAGCCGATGGGCAGGTCGTCCTCCCGCCGGCAGACGGCGTAGTGGTATTCCCACGCCGCGGCGGGGCCGGCGTGGCGGCTGGCGTAAAATTCCAGCGCCTGCTCCCGGCTTTGCAGCGGGAACCAGGGCAGAAAGGTGTTGGTGCGCGGGTCCGAAAAAATGGCGAACAGCGCGTCCCGGTCGGCGGGGGCAAAGCGGCGCAGGGTCAGCCGCGGGGTGTGCAGGGTGGGATGTTCCGGCATGGCAGGCTCCTTTGAAAGAAAGGCTCGGCGCGCGGCGCGCAAAAATGCCGGGCGGCGCTGCGGCTGCCCGGCATGGGATCACTTGGTTTCCTGGATGGTGTAGGTGAAGCCGTACTCTTTTTGCAGCTCCTTGACGGCGGGCTCGCAGTCCTCGATGAAGGTGGGGGAGTAGACCGACTGGCCGTTGTGGCTCTTTTTGTAGTCCTCCACAATGGCCATCAGCTTGTCCCAGCCCTCGTTGGCCTTGGCTTCGGGGACTTCCTTGGGGAAGTCGATGATAAATTCGCGGTGCTTGGGGATGCGTGCTTTCATATTAAGACACTCCTGAATCAATATTTGACAGTGGGCAGGGCCGGCAGACGGCCTGCGGTATCTTCATTGTATCGTGTGGCGGCGGCCAGGTCAAGGGCTGCGGGCGGCTTTTTGCGGCGATGCCCAGGGGGCGGGCCCATCAGTAGGGCAGGCTGCTCAGGTCGATGCCGCCGTCGGCGCAGTAATAGACGTTGTAGGGCTGCGGGTCGTTGGTGCTGTAGCCGGTGGCGTCCATGTACAGCCAGAACTGGGGCAGGTCGGTCTTTTCAAACCGGGCGGCCAGTTCCGGGTCCATGGCGGCGTACTGCTTGTCAGTGGCAAGCAGCAGGCTGCCGTTTTCCAGCCCGGCACCGTCCTGGTAATAGGTGTAGTCGCCGGGGTTGTAGCTGCTGCTGACCATGCGGTAGACTTTGCTCTGGTCGGCCAGGCGCAGCACCTTGCGGTCGTGGTCGTTGGACACCATGTAGACCACCCGGACATCGGGATAGGCTTCGTCCAGCGCGGTGGTCACGGCCTGGGCTGTGGAAAAATCATAGGTGGGGCTGGCGATATACCCGGCGTCGCACAGGAAAGCGTTGGCGGCGGCGACCCCGGCCAGCAGCACCACCGCGGGGGCATACAGCCCGCCGGCACGTTTCAGCCAGGGCAGGCAGAGCGCCAGAAGCAGCACCCCCGCCGCAAACAGGAAGATCAGGTAACGGCTCTCGTACACCTGTTCGCCGTAGGCCAGCGACGCGCCGGTCAAGATCAGCGTATCCACGCCCACGATGCCCAGCAGGCAGGCGAACAGCAGCCCGCGCACGCCGCCGGCTGCCCGGCAGGCGGCGGCAGGCCGGTGGGCGATGCGCCACAGGCAGACAAGTACCCCGGCCGGCACCGCCATGGCCGCCACAAAAGCGATGCCGAAGACAATGCCCTGCCCGCTGAGCACCGTCACGCCGCCCTCGGCGGGCAGGGCGTTTGTCAGCTTGAAATAGCCCTGCACCACCTTGGAAAGGTTGGGCAGAAACTCGGTGTAGCTGTTCCAGGCGATGACCGCGTCGCGGGAAGCAAAATGGATGACGTACCGCTGCACAAAGTATCCCGCGCCGAAGCCCAGCAGGTTGAGTACCAAAAACGCCGCGCCCGGCCCCAGCAGCAGGCGGGGGCGGTTGGCGGCAAAGGCGCGCAGCACAAACCCGGCGATCACCGGCAGCAAAACCAGCAGCAGAAGAAACAGCCCGCTGGACAGCGCGATCCATGCCCCAAGTCCCAGCGTGAACAGCCAGGTGACCAGATGGCCGAAGCCTTTTTCGCGCTGTTCCAGCTGCACCAGCGCATAGAGCAGGTAGACCATGTAAAGCGCCCGCATCAGGTAATGGGCGCTTTGCACCACCATACAGTTGGCGTAGCCCAGCACCTCTGTGTAGCTGTACGGGGTCAGCAGCAGAAAAAGCGCAGTCAGACGCAGCGGCAGCGGGCAGGACGCCCGGCGCAGCAGCTGCCACAGGGCATAGACAAAGGCGGCCAGCAGCAGAATGTTGCCGGCACCGTAGGCGGTGAAAGCGTTGCCGAACAGCGGCATCAGCAAAGCGGCAAGCATCAGCGGGGTGTCCAGCAGGAGCGATGTGGTATCGTTCCAGTTGGGCAGCGAAAGCGACCCGGCCTTGGCCATCTCCATCACTTTCAAGATCTGGGTGGAACTGTCGCCGTCCAGATGGTTCGTCCACTGGGTCAGGTTGCACCAGCACAAAAAGGCAAGCTGCGCCGCCAGCAGCACCGCCAGTGCCGCCGTGCCGAACCTGGCCGGGCGGCCCATGGCGGAAAGCTCGCTCCGTTCGGCGGCAAACCAGCTGCGGGGGCGCGGGGCGTGAGGCAAAAAGTCGTGCAGCATGGAAATCACTTCCTGTCAGGGATTTTTGGTTGGGCGGGCGGCGCCCTTACACCCCAAACACCCGGCGGGCGTTGGCGGCGGTCAGGGTCAGCACCTGCTGGGCAGGCATCTCCCACAGTGTGCCGATGTACTCGGCCACATGGGCGATGTTGCGGCTGTCGTTGCGCTTGCCCCGCACCGGGGTGGGGGACATGTAGGGGCAGTCGGTCTCCAGCACGGCGGCCTCGTGCGGGATGGCGGCCAGCACTTTGGCCGCCCGCTTGGCCCCCTTGTAGGTCACCGCGCCGCCAAAGCCCAGGCACATGCCCTGGTCCACCAGCCAGGCGGCGTCCTCGGCGCTGCCGCTGTAACAGTGCAGCACGCCGCGGGGCTTGTACTTTTTCAGCAGCTCGTAGGTCTCGGCGTGGGCTTCCCGGTCGTGGACGGAAACCGGCAGGTCCAGCTCGGCGGCCAGCCGCAGCTGCGCTTCAAACAGGTCGTATTGCTCCTGCGCGGGCAGCGGCCAGTGGTGGTCCAGGCCGATCTCGCCCACGGCGGCCACGGCCGGGTCATCGAACAGCGGGCGCATCGCGGCCAGCTCGGCCCGCCAGTCGCCGTGGTAGACGGCCACGGTGGGGGCGTTTTCCTCGCCCAGGCTTTCGGGATGGATGCCCAGCGCCGCGTGGACAAACGGGTACTTGTGCGCCAGCGCCAGCACGCGGGGCGCGTCGCCGGAATGGGTGGCGCACTCCAGCACGCCGGTCACGCCGGCGGCGGGCAGCGCCTGCATCATCGCGTCCCGGTCCGGCTCAAACTGGCGGGAGCAGTAATGGGCGTGGGTGTCAAAAATGTCCGTCATGTTCAGTCTCCTTTGTGCGGGGCGGGGCGCAGGTTGACCAGCCAGATGCCGGCGCAGACCAGCGCCAGCGCAGCCAGGTAGCGCCAGTCGGCCAGTGTTTCGCCGTTCAGCAGCGCCGACAGCAGCACCGTCACCACCGGGATCAGCAGCCCGAACACCGCGATGCGGGATACGGGGTTGTTTTTCATCAGCAGCGCCCACAGCACATAGCCGGCGCCGGAGATGAAGGCAAGGAACAAGAGCACCGGCAGCGCGCCGGCGGCCTGGGGGCGCAGCCTGCCGCCCATGGCAAGGCCCAGCAGCGCCAGCGCGCCGCCGCCAGCGCCCAGGTTCAGGCAGCAGACGGCAAAGCTGTCGGCCTTGCGGGTGACGCGCTTGTTCCACGGCCCTGCCGCGGCAAACACCGCGGCGGCCCCCAGCATGGCAAGCATGCCGGGCAGGCTGCCGCCCTCGCTGCCGGTGACGCTGGCGGCCAGCACCCCGGCAAAGCCCAGCGCGCAGCCCAGCAGCTTGCGGGGCGTCAGGCGGTCGCTGCCGCCGCAGAGAAAATGGGCCAGGATCACACCCCAAAAGCTCTGGGTGCTGTTCAGGATGCTGCCCAGCGCGCCGGTCAGCACCGCGGCGGCGCTGTAATACAGCGCATACTGCAGGCCGGTCTGCCACAGGCCCAGGGCGCAGCACTCAGCCAGCAGCCGGCCGCAGGGGAACCGGGGCGGCCGCCGGTTGACCAGCAGGCCGCACAGCCAGACCAGCGCCGCCGCCAGCACGAACCGCACCCCGGCAAAGACCAGGATGGAGGCGGTGTCGCCGCTGCCGATGGCGTACAGCCGGTAGCCCAGTTTGATAAAGGGGAACGCCGCGCCCCACAGGCAGTTGCACAGCACCGCCAGGGCCACCGCGGCGGCGGGCCTGGCAAACAGCGCGTCCAGCCGGGCGGGCCGGCTTGCGGGCAAATCGGGTCGGGACAAAAGGCAGACCTCCC
>DSLFC04102__coassemble_1676_pt1 | contig 11660 bp, 9 predicted proteins | sample DSLFC04102__metabat2_high_PE_002 | metagenome-assembled genome bin DSLFC04102 | reverse complement strand
GGCTCCGTATCAGCCTGCCCAGATCATGATTTTTTCGGCTACGATGTTTTCGTCATCCACCGTAACAAAATAACCGTTGCTTCCGGTGCGTTCGCTCTGGGGCAGTTCACTGAGGTTTACCGCGCGTTCCACCTGGCTGCCATCCTCGTCCAGCACACGGTATTTCAGAACCGCGCTGTCCGGGATGACATCACCCGCCACATAAACCGTCAGCGTCTCCAATGTCTGGAGCGAGGCATCGCTGACCTGCCCCGACCACATGACCGGATAGCCGCCATAATTGTTGTAACTTTCAAACTGATAAAGCGGCGCATCCGGGTCGGTCTGGTCCGGTGTCCAGCTGGTTTTCAGCCAGGTATCAATCTTTCGGTCCGCGTAGCACTCCACAAACAAATCCTGCGCGGCTTTGCTGGCCCCCCAGACGTCAATGTTCGTCAGCAGAACGGCGTCGTCCGGCACAGCATCCAGCAGGCCTTTCTGAAGGCTTTGTACCTGAATGTCATAGTCAAGCCCCCGGCTCTCATACCGGGCGCGGGTGGACGACCGCTGGTAAATGCCGCCCAGCGCCAGTGCCGCTGCCAGCACCACTGCAGCAGTACGGCGTGCCCGTGCGGAGCGAAGAAGCTGAAACACCGCCAGCGCGGCAGACAGAAGCATCAGCCCCACACCAAAAGACTCGACCACTGCCGGGATATACCCGTTACGCCAGGTGACCCAGTCTCCTTCCTGGTATTTGGCCGCCAGGGCGATCAACAGCGCAGGCAGCGCCAGGATAGCCAGGCCGGCCAAAAACAGCAGAACCAGCTGCTTCCGGGAAAGTTTTGTACGCAGCATATACAGCGCGGCAGCGGCAACTGCCGCAAGCAGCAGTGAAAGGAAAACGTCCCCCGCCGTCGGTGTTCCAAGTTCCGCCCCGCCAAGGAGCAGCGCGTTCAGCGGAAAACCTGCTGACATCTGCTGCACCCAGGTCAGCAGAATCGCCGGGATATCCAGCGAAAACGTCACACCGGAATAGCGCAATTCGTTGCCTGCTGCGGCCACACGACTGTTGCCGATATAAAACAGCAGCGCAACACACTCCCCCGCCAGTACCGGCAGGCCTGTCTTGACCGCATCCCAGAATTTGGGATGCTGCATCAGGGCAAACAGGCCCAGCGGCACGATGTAAACATACCCCAGTTCATAGGTACCGCAAGAGATAAAGGTCAGCAGGGCCGTTCCCACCGCCCAGCGAAAATGCCGCGTCTTTGCCCAGCTGAGCATACAATGGGCAGCAAGCGCCGCCGCCAGCAAGGTCGCCTGCGGCAGTGCCCCGTAACAGTACATGCCGTTGGCAGAATATTCGCTCCACAAGCAGAACATCAGCGGCATCAGTGCAAAAAAGGACAGCGCCGCACGGCGGCTGCCGGTCAAACGATGGACCAGCAGCGCCAATACTGCCGCTGTGGCCAATGTATAAATAATGATATACAGCCGGTAACTGTCCACGCTGCCGCAAAACAACCAATTGATGCGGGAAAACGGAAAATAGAACGGGAAGAAACGCCCCTCCTGCAAGGTCAGACCGTTCCAGATCCCGGCCAATTCTTCGCCCAGCAACTCCCAAAAAGGCTGCTGCCGCACTGCCACTGCCTTGCTGAGATTATTGATGCAATCGTCACCGCCCAGCGGAGCAACCAAGGTAATGCTCAGATACAAACCGCCCGCCACGGTGGTCAAAAGACACCACACCGCAAAGGGCCAGCGGCGCACGGCCTGCACCAAGTGCTGCGCCTTCTCTTTCATAGATAAATGCTCCTTTTTCTGCCTTTCAATCCAAATAAGGCATTCATTCAGCGCCCCGATCTTCGTCCGCCGCCAAAAATACCCCGATCTCCCGGTCCATCTCTGCCGGGATGTCGCCGCCGGACAGCCAAACTTTGCCGAAATCGCAGGTCATGCGCATACAGTCGGACATGTGCCAGCGGGGCTGCCAGCCAAAAACAGACTTGAGCTTGCTGCAGTCCAGCTTGAGGAAGTTTGCCTCGTGCGGGGCACCCGGTTCGGCACGGTTTTCCCAGCGGGCGCCGCCGCCCCAGGTCCTGCAGAACAGATCCACCAGCTGGCCGGTGGTCAGGCAGTCGCCGTCGTCCGGGCCGACATTGTAGTACCCGGCATAGCGGGCGTCCCGGTACTGTGCCTGGGCGATCATCAGGTAAACGGCCAGCGGCTCCAGCACATGCTGGTAGGGCCGGGTGGAGTGGGGGTTGCGCACCCCGATGGCCTCCCCTTTTGCCACCGCCCGCAGGCAGTCGGGAATGATGCGGTCGTTGGCAAAGTCCCCGCCGCCGATCACATTGCCGGCGCGGGCGGTGGACACCGCCACCCCCATGCCGTCCAGAAAGCTGCTTTTGTAGCTGTGGGTCACCAGCTCCGAGCAGCTTTTGCTGTTGGAGTAGGGGTCGTAGCCGTCCAGCGGTTCGGTCTCGCGGTAGCCCCAGCACCACTCGTTGTTCTGATAGACCTTATCCGTCGTGATATTCACGACGGAACGCGGGGGCGCCCCCGCGGCGGTCCGGACACATTCCAGCAGGTTGACGGTGCCCATGACGTTGGTCTCGTAGGTATAGCGCGGGTCCTTGTAGCTGTCCCGCACGATGGGCTGCGCGGCCAGGTGCAGCACGATCTCCGGCCGTGCCGCGTCAAAGGCGGCTTTCAACGCCGCAAAATCACGCATATCGCCGATGACGCTGTGCATCCGCCCCTCCAGCCCGGCCAGCGTGAACAGGTTCGGGTCGGTGGGCGGTTCCAGCGCGTAGCCGGTCACCTGCGCGCCGGCGTTTGCCAGCATGCGGCAGAGCCAGCTGCCCTTAAAGCCGGTGTGCCCGGTGACAAACACCCGCCTGCCGCGGTAAAATTCCATATCAAGCATTACAGTTTCCCCTTATTCCTGCCAGACCTTCCAGGGCGCATTGCCGGAGGCCCACAGCGTTTCCAGCTGCTTTTTGTCCCGGACGTTATCCATGCATTTCCAGAACCCGGTATGGCAGCAGCTTTGCAGCCGGCCCTGCCGGGCCAGCGTCTCCAACGGCGCTTTTTCCAGCACGGTGTCGTCACCGTCGATGACATCGAACAAGCCCGGCTCGCAGACCATGAAGCCGATGTTGATCATGCTGCCGTCCAACTCCTGCTTTTCCCGGAATCCGGTGACCACACCGTCGGCGCCCACATCCAGCACGCCGAACTGCTGGCCTACATTGTAGCTGGACATGGTGACCGTCCGGCCATGGGCGCGGTGGAAGGCCTCCAGCGCGTTCAGGTCGATGTTGGAGACGCCGTCGCCGTAGGTGAGCATAAAGGTCTCGTCGCCGATATAAGGCTGGACGCGCTTGATGCGGCCGCCGGTCATGGTGTTCAGGCCGGTGTCCACCACGGTCACCTTCCAGGGCTCGGCATGGCTGTTGAGCACCTGCATGGTGTTGGTGGCCAAATCAAAGGAAACGTCGGCATTGTGCAGGTAATAGTCAAAGAAATACTGCTTGATGACATCCTGCTTGTAGCCGGCGCAGATGACAAAATCGGTGTAACCGTAATGGGCGTAGCCTTTCATGATATGCCAAAGGATCGGCTTGCCGCCGATCTCCACCATCGGTTTGGGTTTGAGCACGCTCTCTTCGCTGATGCGGGTGCCGAAGCCCCCGGCCAGGATCACAACTTTCATCGTTTTCCCTCCTGCCGCCGCCCTTACCGCGGGGTGTTTGGCGGCCAAAGCATGTGTGCGGCGCACGGCTGTTCTGCCAACCGTATTGTACCATACCGTCATAGCTTCCACAAGGTCAGGAAGCCTTCCCGGTTTCGGGGAATTTCCGGCAAAATAAAAGCGTCGCTTGTTTTCCTTATTTTCAAGGTTTTAATCCACAAACGGGATATAAACCAGCGTCCCGCCGGCGCTGACAATGGGTTCACCGCAGTCGGGCAGCGAACACAGCGCCTGTTCCAGCGTGTCGTTGGTATAGCCGTCCCGGTCCAGGTAGATGCCGGCAAAACCTTTGTCTTTCAGCTCCGCCACCATGTCGGCCGGCTCCAGCTGGCTGGCGGCCTGGTTCCACAGGTCGTTCTCCCCGCCATAAGCACCGCCGTAGCTCCAGCGCAGCGTGTCCGAGTGCAGGGTCCCACGCAGCAGGGTGTAATCCGGCATTTTGTTTTCGGGGCCGTTTTCAAAGGATTTCATGTACGGCAGCTGGTAGACCATGGCATCTGTTCCGGAGACCTGCTCAATCTCGCGGACGAAAGCCGCATCCTGCGCCCAGGCAGTCTGCACGCCGGCATAATCCGGCCGGAACATCCCCTGCTGCTCCCAAAAGCCATAGGCAAACACCGCGCAGACAAGGACCATTGCGGCAGCAAAGCGTGTCCGCTTTGCTGCCTGCAGCTTTTGCAAAAGCTGCTCGACACAGAGGATCACCGCAAGGATGGCAAGGAATGCAATGTACGGGCTGATGCGGTTGTACCCGCGGATCATGCGCAGCACAATGCCGATCATGGCGCCGAAGCCGGTGACCGTGGCCAGCAAAAGCATGGCAATGTTCAGCCGGGAGAACAGCCACAGGCGGTCCGAAAGTTCGGGGCCGGGCTGCTTTTTCTGCCAGGGCCGGGAGGCAAACAGCCAGACCAGCAGCAGCAAAAAGCCGAGGATCCCCACGATCCCCAGATAGCCGCCGGAGTTTTCATTGTACATGATCCCTTCGTCGCGGGTCAGCGCATGCCGATATTGTTCGATCCAGCCCTCGATTTTTCCGATACCGTATCCGTTGGGCGACAGCAGCAGGCTGCTGATGCGCAAGCCATAGATGTCTGCACCTGCACTGCCGCGCTCTGCCCCCGCCGTGGCCGTGCTGCCCGCACCGGTAAGGATGCCGAACACCATGGGGAGGAAGCCCACCGCCAGCCATCCGGCGATTTCCGCCACGGTGACCAGTGGCGCGGCCAGGACACGGGGGTGCTTGTCTCGCAAAAGCAGGCAGAGCGCCACCACGCAGAGCAGGAAACAGCCAAAAAACGGGTAATAGACCATGCCGTTGTTGGCGATCGCCCAAGCAAAAAGCAGAGAGAGCCAGTTCCGGCGATACCGGAAGAAGCCCTTGCCGGGCCGGTTAAAGCGGTCGTCCTCCGCGCACCAGAGGCAGAGCAGGAACACCAGCGGGATGCATTCCACCGCCGCCAGCCCCATATGCCCGTTCAGACGCTGCTGTACATAGGGGCAGAGCCCGAAGGTCAGCGCACCGGCAAAGGCCAGCCACCCCCGCACCTGCAGGGCGCGCAGCGCAAAAAAACTTACCGCCGTGTTGAGCACCGGGATCAGGAGAATATACAAGTTGAATACCAGCGCAAAATTATCAGTAAACAGCCCTGCCAGCGTCAGATAGATGGTATACAGCATACTGTAATTGGGGTCGGTACCGGCCGGGGGCTCATAAAACGGCCAGCCCAGCAGCCCGCCGCCGCGGAGAGCCTCCTTGACGCCGTTCACGCCGGAAACGCCGTCGCCGCCATACAGGAGCGGCACCGACCAGTCCATTTGCGACAGGCCGAAGCTGACATATTCCACCGCCAGACAGGCCAGCACAGCTGCGGCCGCCCACAACAGCGTCGATCTACGGTTTGCCTTTTGCAGCATATCAGGGATTCCTCTTTCCAGCAAGGTTCCGGCTGCCGCATCCGCGCAGAGTGTATCTGACAGATCCCCAGCACTTTGGTTTTATCCAATGCACCCTTGAAACGCGCCTTCCGGCAGTCTTTCGTATCATCATAGCACAAGCCGGGCCGGTTTACAATCCGCTATTGTTTGGCAAAAAGTATAGTTTCCGTTCTTTCCGGCGCATCCTGCCGGAATGCAGTACAAAGGGCGGTGCCCGCCCGGCGGGCACCGCCCCCCTGCCGGCAGCCGCCCGCACAGTTTCACATCTCTTTATCGTATTTGCAGCGGTAGTAGATGCCAACGCACACCACGGCCAGGTAAGCGGCCACCAGCAGCAGGACCGCCGCCCAGTCTACGCGCATCAGGGCGAACACCAGCATCACCGCGCTGAAGATATAGATCATGGCATCGTAGGCTTTTGCCTTGGCGCGGTTTGCCAGTGCGATGTTGCGCTCGTCGGCGGCCTCGATCTCGATGCGGCGCTGGATATCCGGGGCATCCTTCAGGGCGGCGCGCTGCAGCAGCGCGCCGGCGCCGTGGCCCAGCGCCCCAGCCCCCAGCCCCAGGCAGAGGTAGGCGGGCACCGCGTCGGGCACGGCCCGCGCCCAGAACAGGCCGGCAAGCATGGCGGCAAGCCCGGCCAGCACAAGCAGGATATGGAATGCGTTGCGTTTCATGGCTGTTCCTCCTCGTAGAGAAAAATATCCTCGATGGCAAGCCCGAAGTACCGGGCCAGCTTAAAGGCCAGCAGGATGGACGGGTTGTAGCGCCCGTTTTCCAGCGAGCCGATCGTCTGCCGCGACACGCCCAGCGCATCGGCCAGTTCCTCCTGGCGGATGCCATGCTGACGGCGCAGCTCCTCCAAACGGTTTTTCGTGGCAGGTCCCCCTTTCGCTCTGCCCGGACGGGACGCGGCCGACCTGACACCGCTGCCCATGCGGGCGGCCGGCTTTTGCAGCCAGGCCGTGTTCCTCTTTGACGGAATCTTGACGGAAAGTCCGCTTTCCATCTATACGATACCACAGCAGCAGGGCAATGTCAAGTGTACTTTCCATTTATGCGATCTTTTTTCCCTGTCTGCCGCGATTCTGCCGCCGCGGGGCGCCGCCAGGGCGGTGGGGATCGAGACCGGCAGGGCATTATTTATAATGAAGCAGCTGCCGCCGTCAGATGGGCGGTGCCAGTCTATCTGTCGTCCGTTCCCGTTTTCCGGGCAGACGGGAAAATTCCTCTTTTCCTGCGGCGGGATCTGTGCTATACTGGTGGCAAAGCTGCCGCCTGACCGTGCCAATGACTGCCACGGCCGGGGCGGCAGCCATTTTGCAAACAGAGAGGTGACCCGACCATGAGACCCCTGATCGGCATCGTGCCGCTGTACGACACCGAAAAGCAAAGCTACTGGATGCTGCCCGGCTATATGCGGGCGCTGGAAGCGTGCCTGGCTGTGCCGGTAATGCTGCCGCTGACCCAGGACCCCAATGAGCTGCGGTATTTTATCCGCGAATGCGACGGGCTGCTGTTCCCCGGCGGGCAGGACGTGGACCCTGCGCTGTACGGCGAGGCTGTCCGCCCCGAGTGCGGCGAGCTGTGCCCTGCCCGCGACGGCATGGAAGCCGCCCTGCTGGATGCCGCCTTGCGGCTGAACAAGCCGGTTTTGGGGATCTGCCGCGGGCTGCAGTTTTTGAATGTACATACCGGCGGCACGCTGTATCAGGACCTGGACGCCGAGCGTCCCGGCTGCGCCCACCGTATGGAGCGCCCCTACGACCGTCCTGCCCACACCGTGACCATTGAGCGGGAAAGCCCGCTGTACGACATCGTCGGCAGGCGGGAATACGGGGTGAACAGCTGCCACCACCAGGGCGTCAAGACGCTTTCGCCCCGGCTGCGCGCCGCCGCGGCGGCGGAGGACGGCCTGGTGGAAGCGGCCTGGATGCCGGACAAGCATTTTGTGCTGGCCGTGCAGTGGCACCCGGAATTTTCGTACCAGAAAGACCCGGCCTCGCTGCACCTGTTTGAGGCTTTTGTCAAGGCGGCCAAATATCTGTGAACAGCGGCCGGCAGACCCGGCAAAGCGGGCGGCGGGCGTTTTTCCCTTTCCGGGAAGCGCCTGCCGCCCGCTTTGCGGTTTTGCCCCGCCCGTGGCGCCGCGTACAGCCGGGGCGCCGGTTAGAATGCCGTGCGGTTTGACTTTTTGTATCCCGACCGAACAGCCCCACAGTATGTAGAAAGCACAAGGCGGAGAGCCTCCCCGGTGCGGGAAGTTCTCCGCCTTGTGCCGCATTCCTGTTTGGCAGGTGTGTACCAGAACAAGAAAAGACGCCGAAACTTGCGTTTCAGCGTCTTTTCTTTGGTGCGGATGAAGGGATTTGAACCCACACTCTTTTAAGGGAACTAGAACCTGAATCTAGCGCGTCTGCCAGTTCCGCCACATCCGCTTATTTTGTTCAGCCGGTGTTCCCGGCGACGTGTATTATTATAGCACAGGAAGCAAAAATGTCAACACTTTTTTGCCAAAAAAATTCGATTTTTTTCGTTTGCAGATATCGACCCAAAAGCAGTCACAGCATCGTATGTTTTTTCGCTTTGGCAAGAGCGTTTGCTCTGCTTTCATGCGCCGGCGCCCGCATTTTTTGTTTGCGGGTCAAAAAAATCTGCCCGGCGGGGCGGCAGATGCCGTGCGCGGCATTCCCGTTTTTCCTTGCTGCGTCCGGCAGCCGGGCAAATGGCTGCGCGGTTTTTCTGGATTGTTTACCGGCAGTTTAGGAAAAGTTTACGTTTGGCGTGTATGCTGAAGCAAAGGGGCGGACCAGCCCCCCTGCCAACGCGCGGACGCCGCCCGGCAGTTTGCCTTGCCGCTCAAACCGCCCGTGCAGAAAGGAGCCTTCCATGGACTTGGCTATCTTGCAGTGGATCCAGGACAACCTGCGCTGCGGCGTATTGGATACCATTATGCCGGCCGTCACCGCGCTGGGCAGCGGCGGCGTTTTGTGGCTGGCGCTGGCGGCCGTCCTGCTTTTGCGGCCTCAAACGCGCCGCACCGGCTGGATGCTGCTGGGGGCGCTGGCGCTGGAGACTGTCTGCTGCAATCTGCTGCTGAAACCGCTTGTCGCCCGCCCGCGCCCCTTTGCCCTGGAGCCGGGCATCCAGCTGCTGATCGCCCCGCCGGGGGATTTCTCCTTCCCGTCCGGGCACACGGCGGCCGGCTTTGCCGCAGTCTCGGCGCTGTACTTCGGCAAAAGCCGCCTGTGGCTGCCGGCGCTGGCCGCCGCGGTTCTGATCGCGTTTTCCCGGCTGTATCTGTACGTCCACTACCCCACCGACGTGCTGGCCGGCGCGGTTTTGGGCGCCGCCTGCGGCTGGGCCGTGCGGGCGGCCGCCAAACGGATGCGGCGGCCCGCCGGGTAAGCGCCCATAACACAAATCCCACAGCAGACCACAGAAAAGGCGCAGCCCGCAGGCTGCGCCTCAGATTGTCGAAAAAGTTAAAATCCGTCGCCGTCGGCGGACATGCGCCGACGACGGCGACACCGACAGGGAAATTTTGCGGCAAATTGTGTGCGAGGAGCTGTGCTCCGAGTGCGCGATTTGCCGTAAAATTTTGTCGAAGGGGATTCCAAAGGGGGAAACAGACGCGTTAGGCGCAGCCGTGCGCGGCTGTTGCCCCCTTTGCAGCGTGTCGAGAAACTCGACACGCTGAAGGCGCAGCCCGCAGGCTGCGCCTTTTTGGATCACAATTGCGCCGGCGGGGCCGTCACTCGAACTGGCTGTAATACAGCGAGGCGTAGGCGCCCTTTTTGGCCAGCAGCTCGGTGTGGCTGCCCTGCTCGACGATGTTGCCGTGCTCCATATACAGGATGATGTCGGCGTCCCGGATGGTGGACAGCCGGTGGGCGATGACAAAGCTGGTGCGGCCCTTCATCAGCGCCTTCATGGCCTTGCCGATCTCCACCTCGGTGCGGGTGTCCACGCTGGAGGTGGCCTCGTCCAAAATCAGGATGGGCGGGTCGCACAAAAACACGCGGGCGATGGTCAAAAGCTGCCGCTGGCCCGCGGACAAGTTGGCTGACTCGTTGCTGAGCACGGTGTCGTAACCCTTGGGCATGGTGCGGATAAAGTGGTCCACCTTGGCGGCGCGGGCCGCGGCCACGATCTCCTTGCGGGTGGCGTCTGGCTTGCTGTAAGCGATGTTCTCGGCCACGGTGCCGCCGAACAGCCAGGTGTCCTGCAAGACCATGCCGAAGTTCTGCCGCAGGCCGCGGCGGGTCATGGCGGCGGCGTCCAGGCCGTCCACCGTGATCCGGCCGCCGTTGACCTCGTAAAAGCGCATGAGCAGGTTGACCAGCGTGGTCTTGCCCGCGCCGGTGCTGCCCACCACCGCGATCTTCTGGCCCGGCTCGGCATGGAAGCTGATGTCCTTCATCAGCAGGCGGCCGGGGTCGTAGCCGAAGCTGACATGCTCAAAGGCGATGCGGCCTTTGGCGCGCTCCAGCACGGCGGGATCGGCCGGGTCGGGGCGTTCCTCCTCCTCGTCCAGCAGCTCAAAGGTGCGCTTGGCGGAGGCCAGCGCCGACTGGAGCGAGTCGATCATGTAGGAAGCCTCGGTCAGCGGCTCGGCGGTCTGGTTGATATACTGGAAGAACGCCTGCACCACGCCCACCGTCATGGTGCCCGCCAGCATGGCATGGCCGGCGATGATGGCGATGACCACGTTGGCCAGCCGGGTCAGCAGGCGGATCAGCGGGTTGACGCAGTTGGTCAAAAAGTCGGCCTTCTGGTTGGCGGCGCGGTTGCGCTCGGCGGATCCCTCCACCTGGCGCAGGCTCTGGGCCTCGTGGTTGTAGGCCTTGATGACGTCGCGGCCGTTGTACAGCTCCTCCACCAGGCCGGTCAGGTCGCCCACCGTCTCCTGCCGCTCGGTGGCATAGCGCAGGTTCTTTTTGGCAACGATCCGGGTGATGATGACGCTGACGGCCATGAACAGCAGAAAGATGCAGGTCAGCGGCACGCTGTAATAGAACATGGCGATCAGCGAGCCGATGATGGTGCCGATGGCCACGATCAGCTTGAGCAGGCCGGTCTGCAATACCTCGGCGATCTTGTCCAGGTCGCTGGTGATGCGGCTGAGGACCTCGCCGGATTTGTTCTGGTCAAAAAAGCGCAGCGGCAGCCGGTTGAGCTTGCGGGAGATCTGGCCGCGCAGCTCCAGGTTCAGGCTCTCGGCCACGCTGGCCATCAGGTAGGACTGCAGGTAGTAAAAGATCCAGGTAAAGAAATACTGGACGGTCAGCTGGACCAGCTCCCGGCCCATATTGTTCCAGGTGATGGCAAAGGGCGTGCCCGCCCGGGCGGCGGCCTGGATGCTCTGCCACAGATGGTCAATGGCGATGGCGCTGTACATCGGGTTCCAGATGCTGAGCGCCACATAGACCACGATGGACACTGCCACCACCGTCAGCCGCAGCTGCTGGCCCTTCATCTGGCGGGCCAAGCGTACCACGGTGCCGGGGCGCTTGTTGGTCTGGTTCATGGTTCACGTTCCTCCTTTCCCGTTTCGCCGGCCGTTTTGGTCTGGGACTCGTAGATCTCGCGGTAGACGCCGCAGGTTTTCAGCAGCTCCTCGTGCCTGCCGATGCCGGCCATGCGGCCCTCGTGCAGCACGATGATCTGGTCGGCGTGCTGGATGGTGCTGACCCGCTGGGCGATGATCAGCACGGCGGCGTCCTGCGTTTCTTTGGCCAGCGCCCTGCGCAGCGCGGCGTCGGTCTTGAAGTCCAGCGCCGAGAAGCTGTCGTCAAAGATATACAGTTCCGGCTTTTTGACCAGCGCGCGGGCAATGGACAGCCGCTGCCGCTGGCCGCCGGAGAAGTTGGTGCCGCCCTGGGCCACAAAGGAATCCAGCCCGTCGGGCAGCGCGCCGACGAACTCGCCGGCCTGGGCCACGTCCACGGCGTGCAGCATCGTTTCGCGGCTGGCGTCGGGG
>DSLFC04102__coassemble_1658_pt1 | contig 11807 bp, 9 predicted proteins | sample DSLFC04102__metabat2_high_PE_002 | metagenome-assembled genome bin DSLFC04102 | reverse complement strand
GCCCTGCCGGCGGCTGTGCGGCTTTATACTACACTATATTACTCTATACCGGCCAGGATTGCAAGATGGAGAGTGTCCGGCAGGGGGGCGCGGGGACCGGGCGGCGGAGAAAAGCGCGCCCGTCCGCCCCTTGCGGCCGGCGGCAGAATATGGTACAGTAGCAGCCAGAATATCCCCCGCAGACCGGGGGAAGGAAAGGCGGCGCAAAGATGGCTGATATTTACGATGATCCCACATTTTTTGAACAGTACGCGCAGATGCCCCGCAGCCGGGGCGGGCTGGCTGCGGCGGGCGAGTGGCACCAGCTGCGGCCGCTGTTCCCGCCGCTGGCCGGCAAGGCGGTGCTGGACCTGGGCTGCGGCTACGGCTGGCACTGCAAATATGCCGCCGACCAGGGCGCGGCGCGGGTGCTGGGCATTGACGTCAGCGAGAAAATGCTGGCCGAGGCCGCCCGCCGCAACGCCTGCCCGGCGGTGGAATACCGCTGCTGCGGCCTGGAGGAGTACGAATACCCGGCCGCCGCCTGGGACTGCGTGGTGTCCAACCTGGCGCTGCACTACATCGCCGACCTGGACAGCGTTTACCGGAAGGTGTACCGCACGCTGAGACCCGGCGGGACCTTTCTGTTCAACATCGAGCACCCGGTGTTCACCGCCGGCGTGGGGCAGGACTGGCTGTATGCCCCCGACGGCCGCCCGCTGTGCTGGCCGGTGGACGACTATTACCGGCCCGGCCCGCGCAAAACGCGGTTTTTGGGCTGCGAGGTGGAAAAGCAGCACCACACCCTGACCCAGATCCTGATGGGGCTGCTGGACGCGGGCTTTGCGCTGCGGGCGGTGGTGGAGGCTGAGCCGCCCGCCGAGATGCTGGACCTGCCCGGCATGCGCGACGAGCTGCGCCGCCCCATGATGCTGCTGGTCAAGGCGGTCCGGCCGGCGGGATGACCTGCCGCGCGGTTTGGCAGAGTGCGCACAAGATAACTTTGCCGCAGAATCGAACCAAAACAGGCCGTTGGCTGCCTTGCCGCCGCTTGGCGTCCACAAAGGACGCCGGCGTTCCGGCGCCTTGCCGCCGGCCTGTTTTTTGCATTTTTCGGTGCTTCGCGGCTTTGCCGCTTGCGCGGCAAAACCAAAGCCTCCCTGCGCTAACTCCGCTTTGCAAAACCGTCCTTTCCCCGATATAATAAAGGCGTACCGTCCTGCCGTCCGCCATATGGGAAGGAGACCGCCCATGCCTGCCAAAACCGCCGCCCGCCTGCCCCAAACCCTTGCCGCCGGCCTGCGCCGCCACCGCGCCGCGCTGGTCCTGCTGGCGCTGGCACTGCTGGGGCTGTGCCTGTTTTGGGCCGCGCGGGGCAGCCGCGCATGGATGGACGCCTGGCTGAGAAATGTCTCGATGCCCTTCAAGCGGGCGGTGTCGGCGGCGGTGGACCCGCTGCCCTTCTCGGCCTGCGAGGCCGCGGCCACCCTGGCCGTTTTGGCGGCGGTGGTGCTGCTGGTGCGGGCGGTGGTGCTGGCGGTGCGGGGCGTCCGCAACCGGCTGGGCACCTGGCTGCTGCATTTTGCCACGCTGGCCGCCTGGATCTACCTGCTGGTCTGCGCCTTTTGGGGCACCCAGTATTACGGCGCGACCTTTGCCGAACAGGCCGGCATGACCGCCGCGCCGGTGTCGGCGCAGGAGCTGGAAACGGTGGCCGCCTACTTTGCGGCCCGGGCCAACGCCGCGGCGGACAGTGTGCCGCGGGACGCGGACGGCCTGTTTGCCGCCGGCGCGGCGGAAATCCTGGACGCCAGCGCCGGCATCTACGACGCCATGGCGGAGGAATACCCCTTCCTGGCCGGGCCGGAGCGCCGCCCCAAGCCGGCCTTCTACTCCAAATTGATGAGCGCCTTCGGGTTTACCGGCTACCTCTGCCCGCTGTTTGGCGAGAGCACCCTCAACGTGGACTGCCCGGCGGTGTTTTTGCCGGTGACCGTCGCCCATGAGTTCGCCCACCAGCGGGGCGTGGCCGCCGAGCAGGAGGCCAACTTTTGCGGCATCTACGCCGCCGTTACCAGCGGCGACCCGGTGTACGCCTATTCCGGCTGGCTGTACGGCTACCTGCACCTGTCCAACGCGCTGTACAGCGTCAGCCCCGACCGCGCCAACGCCCTGATGGCGGACCTCTGCCCCGAAGCCCTGGCCGACTTGGCGGACAACGACGCCTACTGGGCAAGCTGGGAGGGCCCCGCGGAACAGGTGGGCAGCGCGGTGTACGAGGGCTTTCTGCAAAGCTACGACCAGGAACTGGGCATGCGCAGCTACGGCGCCTGCGTGGACCTGCTGGTGGAAAAATACCTGCCGCTGGCACAACAGGGCGCGTAAGCCGGCGGCCGCCGCGCCGGTTGTGGCCGGTGCGGGCAGGCTCCACAAGATGTGGAAAATACGGCGGCGGAAAAATCGCTGCACCGATAGAATTTACATATTTTTCCGCCCTTCTGCCCTTGCGCGGCGGCGTGCGGGGGTATATAATAACAAATATATCGGCAAATTTTCGTTTTGGCAGGGACCCGGCCCGCCGGGCCGGCAGGAGAAATCAGGGAAGTTATGCGTAACCGTAAAGCAATGAAATATTTTTCCGGCAGCGCCGTGCAGCGTCTGCCGCTGTACAAGCTGGCGCTGGGCTGCGTCGCCATGCTGCTGTGCGCCAGCATCGGCGTCAGCGTGATGGCGTCGGCCTTTATCAACGCACCCGCCCGGCAGGCCCGGCCGGAAACGGAGGTCCAGCCCATCGCCACGCAGGAGACCGCCACCCCCAGCCCCACGCCGTCGCCCACGCCCGCCCCTGCGGTGAACGTGTACGGCGAGGTTTCGGTGGTGCAACAGGACATCGGTGTGCAGCTGTACCGCATGGTGGACACTGAGCCTGACGGCGATGCGGAAGATATCACCACCGCCCAGACGGTGAACGTGGCCGCCGCGGACACCGCCGCCCTGGACGCCGCCGACGGCAAGCTGCCGCTGACCGGCGTGGAGATGGACATTACCATCACCCCGGTGGACGAGGACGGCGCCGCCAAGGCGGACGCCGAGCCCATCGTCTGCCCGGTGGACACCGACAGCGGCACCGTGCTGGCCGAGGATGTGGAACCGGGCGACTACACCGTCAGCTATCCCCAGGTGGAGGGCTACAACATGCCCGCGCCTGTGACCGTGACGGTCAACGAGAAGGTGGAATACCACGCCGACGTGGAGGCCGTCAAGGACAAGATCGTCCAGGCCAACGAGGTGGTGGAGAGCCAGGAGGACTCCAGCTACGGCGGGGGCAGCGTGGTGGCCGACGAGATCACCGACACCGTTGCCTATGCCGAACCCAAACAGGAGGAGATCGGCCGCACCACCGTTTATACGGTGCAGCTTTCCGGCGACTATCTGGTGCTGAAAGACGGCACCGTCACCGCCTACAAGCCTGTCTATAACGAGAACGGTGAGCTGACCGGCGCGCAGCGGGACGGCAGTGCCCGCACGCTGGCCGCCGGCGGTACGCTGGGCGTCGGCCTGGCGGGCCTGCTGCGGCACGGCAGCAATGCGCCCGCCGTGCCGGCAGACAGCGGCGTCAACCTGCTGAACGAAGAAGACGCCACCGAAACGACCCCGCCGGAGGAGACGCCCGCGCAGGACCCGTCCGCCAGCCCCTCGGCCAGCCCGACACCTGCGGTGACGCCGACCCCGTCGGCAGCCCCGACACAGGAACCGACGCCGGAACCCACCCCGACCCCCACGCCCACGCCTACTCCCACTCCGACCCCGACGCCCACGCCCACGCCCAGCGACCCCACCGCCGGCTGGCCGGATTCCATCGGCGCGAAGGAGCTGGAAGGCTACGGCTTTGCGGTCACCTCGGAGGAGAAGATTACATACCAGTACACCGGCTGGCAGAACATCGACGGCAAAAACTATTACTATGACCCGGCCACCCATCAGCCGGTCACCGGCACCCAGGTCATTCAGGGCAACGTCTACACCTTTGCGGCGGACGGCGCGCTGAACCAGACCGCCCGCGGCATCGACGTGTCCAAGTATCAGGGCAATATCGACTGGAACGCGGTGGCGGCGGACGGCATCACCTTTGCCATCATCCGCGTGGGTTACCGCGGTTACGGCAGCGGCGCGCTGGTGGAGGATTCCACCTTCCGCAAAAACATCCAGGGCGCAACGGCCGCCGGCCTGCGCGTGGGCGTCTACTTCTACAGCCAGGCCGTCAACGAGGCCGAGGCGGTGGAGGAGGCCAGCATGGTGCTGAGCCTGTGCCAGGGCTACGGCCTGCCGCTGGGCGTCTACTACGACACCGAGAAGGTGGCCGGCGACACCGGCCGCGCCGACGGCATCTCGGCCGCGCAGCGCACCGCCAACGCCGTCGCCTTCTGCGAGACCATCCGCAATGCGGGCTACGCCGCCGGCGTATACTCCTACGCCAGCTGGTTCTATAACTCGCTGAACTTTGCCAACATCAGCAAGTACCGTATCTGGATCGCCCAGTACCGCGACACGCTGGATTTCAACTACCACTACGACATCTGGCAGTACACCAGCACCGGCAAGGTCAACGGCGTATCCGGCGGCGTGGATATGAACATCGGCTGACACACAATGCACAGGCCGGCCCCGGCAGCGGGGGAGGGAAAACGCCCTCCCGCTGCCGGGGCCGTTTTTCTGCCGCAGAAAAAACGGCCGGGCTTGCCCGGCGGGGCGGCCTCTGCTATACTGGAACCATCTGAAACCGATCCCACAGGAGGCGCCGTCCCATGAACATTACCGAGATCGCCCGGCTGGCGGGCGTGTCCAAGACCGCGGTCAGCCGTTATTTCAACGGCGGCTATCTCAGCGCCGAAAAGCGCGCCGCCATTGCCGCCGTGGTGGAGCAGACCGGCTACCTGCCCAGCCAGCAGGCCCGCACGCTGCGCACCCGCCGCACCCGGCAGGTGGGCGTGGTCATGCCCCGCCTGAGCAGCGAGAGCACCGCCCGCGTGGTGGACGGCATCAGCCTGGCGCTGGCGGACAAGGGCTACCAGCTGCTGCTGGCCAACACCGCCAACGACCCCGCCCGCGAGGTGGAATATCTGGACACCTTCCGCCGCAGCGGGGTGGACGGGGTGCTGTTTCTGGCCAGTATTTTTACCCCGGAGCACCGGGCGGTCTTGCAGAGCATGCACCTGCCGGTGGTCATCATCGCCCAAAAGTACGAGGGGTACAGCTGCGTCTACCACGACGACTACGGCGCGGCGCGGGCGGTCACCGGGCTGTTGCTGCGCCGGGGCAGCAAGCGGCCGGTGTACATCGGCGTCACCGCGCGGGACCACGCCGCCGGCTATGCCCGCCACCAGGGCTACCTGGACGCGCTGAAAGCGGCGGGCAGGCCGCCCCGTGCGGAGGATATGTTCCTGGCCCAATTCACGATGGAGTCCGGCTATCGGCAGGCCCGCGCAATGCTGGACGCCGGCCGCCGCCCGGACGGCATCTTCTGCGCCACCGACACCATCGCCGTGGGGGCCATGCAGGCCTGCCGCGAGGCGGGCCTGACGGTGGGGCGGGACGTGCTGGTGGCAGGCATCGGGGATTCGGCCATCGGGCGGGTGGCGGCCGTGCCGCTGACCAGCGCCCACCTGCACTACAAGACCAGCGGGCAGGAGGCCGCCCAGCTGCTGCTCAACCTGATGCGTCGCCAGGGGGCTGGCACCCGCGCCATCCAGCTGGGGTTTGAGGTGGTGGAGCGCCAGTCCACCGCCGCCGCGCTGGGTGCACAGCCGGGGCCGGAAATATGAAACCATGTGAAACCGATAGCGTTTGCCCCGAAATCTCGTCCCATCCGTCAATAGACTGCGCCATACATCCATGCTAAAATAGGTCCCGTAAGGATGAAATCGGTTCCATGCGGAGCCGCTTGCGGACACAAGGAGGATCGAGTATGGATTACAAGCAGACAGCACTGGACATTTTGAAAGCGGTGGGCGGCCGGGAAAACCTGGTCAGCGCGGCCCACTGCGCCACCCGCCTGCGTTTGGTGATCGCGGACAACGCCAAATGCGACAAAAAAGCCGTCGAGAACGTGGACGGCGTCAAGGGCGTGTTTGAGGCTTCCGGCCAGCTGCAGATCATCATCGGCACCGGCACCGTCAACAAGGTCTACGACGAGTTCGTGACCGCCGCCGGCATCGAGGCCGCCACCACTGCCGAGGTCAAGCAGGCGGCCGCCAGCAAGGCGCCCTGGTACAAGCAGGCCATCAAGACGCTGGGCGACGTGTTTGTGCCCATTATCCCGGCCATCGTCGCCAGCGGCCTGCTGATGGGCCTGCTGGAAGGCTTTGCCAACGTGTTCCCCGGCCTGACCGAAAACGGCACCTACACCATCATCCACCTGTTCAGCAACGCGGCCTTCACCTTCCTGCCCATCCTGATCGGCACCAGCGCGGCCAAGGTGTTCGGCGGCAACCAGTACCTGGGCGCGGTCATCGGCATGATCATGATCCACCCCGACCTGGTCAACGCCTGGAACGTGGCCACCGCGGCCGAGATCCCCACCGCCGAAGCCTGGTTTGGCCTGTACAGCATCGACCTGGTGGGCTACCAGGGCCATGTGATCCCGGTCATCATCGCCGTGTGGGTCATGTGCTTTATCGAAAAACGGCTGCACAAGATCGTGCCCGAAATGATCGACCTGTTCGTCACCCCGCTGGTCAGCGTGGTGGTCACCGGCTACCTGACGCTGACCGTCATCGGCCCGGTGTTCGGCCAGGTGGAAAACTGGGTGCTGGACGCGGTGCAGGCGCTGATCGGCCTGCCCTTCGGCCTGGGCTCCGCCCTGTGCGGCGCCATCTATGCCCCCACCGTCGTGGCGGGCGTCCACCACATGTACAACGCGCTGGAGGCCGGCATGCTCAGCGCCACCGGCTTTGATACCTGGATGCCCATTGCCAGCGCCGCCAACGTGGCCCAGGGCGCCGCCGCCCTTGCCTTTGCGCTGCGCACCCGTGACGCCAAGCTGAAAAACATGGCCTTCCCGGCCTCGCTCAGCGCCTTCCTGGGCATCACCGAGCCTGCCATCTTCGGCGTCAATATGCGGTTCTTCAAGCCTTTCGTCGCCGGTATCCTGGGCGGCGCGGCGGGCGCGCTGGTGGCCGGCTGGCTGCATGTCAGCTCCACCGCTTATGGCATCACCGGCGTGTTCGGCATCCTGATCACCACCCACAACCTGCCGCAGTACCTGCTCAGCATCGCGGTGGCCTTTGCGGTCGCCTTCCTGGTCACCATGCTGATCTACCGCGGCGACAAAAAGGAGACGGCGAACCATGGCTGAATGGCGTCAGGCGTTCCATCTGGAACCCCCGCGCGGCTGGCTGAACGACCCCAACGGCCTGTGCTGGTTCGACGGGCGGTACCATGTCTATTTCCAATACTGCCCCTTGGCGGCGGACGGCAGCGGCCCCAAATGCTGGGGCCATTACGAAAGCCCCGATCTTTTGCACTGGACCTTTACCGGCGTGCCGCTGACGCCCGACCATCCGCGGGACGCGGACGGCGTATATTCCGGCAGCGCGGCGGCGGACGGCGGCACGCTGCGGCTGTACTACACCGGCAATGTCAAGCACCCCGGTGATTATGATTATGTCACCGCCGGGCGGGAGGGCAACACTCTCTGCGTCGAGACGGCGGACGGCCGCACCATGGGCCCAAAGCGGCTGCTTTTGACCAACGGCGATTATCCCGCCGACTGCAGCTGCCACGTGCGCGACCCCAAGGTCTGGCGCACGGCGCAGGGCTGGCGCATGGTGCTGGGGGCGCGCAGCCGCAGCGACGCGGGGCGGGCGCTGCTGTACCGCAGCGCCGACGGCCTGCGCTGGCAGCTGGAAGCCGTGCTGGAACAAAAGCCGGCCTTTGGCTACATGTGGGAGTGCCCCGATTATTTTGAGCTGGACGGGCAGGGCTTCCTCAGCCTGTCGCCCCAGGGGCTGCCCCACGGGACCTATACCTGCCAGAACGTCTACCAGAGCGGCCATTTTGCCGTGGACGGCGACCTGGCCGAGGGCCGCCTGCACAGCTTTGCCGAGTGGGACATGGGCTTTGACTTTTACGCGCCCCAGACGTTCCGGGCGCCGGACGGGCGGCGCATCCTAATCGGCTGGATGGGCATCCCCGACGCCGACTACGCCAACCCCACCACGGCGCTGGGCTGGCAGCACTGTCTGACGGTGCCGCGGCATGTCACGCTGCAAGACGGCCGCCTCTGCCAGACCCCGGTGCGGGAGCTGGACGCGCTGTGCGGCGCGCCCCGTCCGCTGCCGGAAGGGGAGACCGCCGCCGAAGCACCCTTCCGGCTGCGGGCCAGGGCGGCCGGCAGCTGCCGCCTGACGCTGGCCGGCGGGCTGGAACTGGATTATGACGCCGGCGGGCGGGTGTTTACGCTGCGCTTTGCCGACCCGGCCATCTCCGGCGGGCGCACCGTCCGCCGCGCCCGGCTGAATGAACCCGGCCCGCTGGAGCTGGACGTGCTGGTGGATACCTCCTCGGTGGAGTGCTACATCAACGGCGGCAGCACGGTGTTTGCCACCCGGTTTTATCCCGCGTCGCGGCGGATCGCCGTGCAGGCGCAGGGCATGCAGGCGTCGGCGGCCCCCATGCGGCCGATGCAGGTGGACGGCCTGGCGTAAAGCGCCCTTTGCCCCGCCGCCCCCCGCCGCGGGCAGACGCAGTACAATAGGAGGCCAATACCATATGGATCAACCGCTTTTGGATGTTATGCAGGCGCGCCATTCGGTGCGCGCGTATCGGGATACGCCCATCACGGGCGACACGCTTGCGGCGCTGCAGGCCTGCATCGAGGACTGCAACCGCCAAAGCGGGCTGCATATCCAGCTGGTGCGGGAGGAGCCCCGCGCCTTTGACGGCTTTATGGCCCATTACGGCAAGTTTTCGGGCGTAAAGAACTACATCGCCATGGTGGGCAAAAAAGGCCCCGCGCTGGAACAGACCTGCGGCTACTGGGGCCAGCGGGTGGTGCTGCAGGCCCAGGCCCTGGGGCTGAACACCTGCTGGGTGGCAATGACCTTTGCCAAGATCAGCGACGCTTACCGGCTGGACGCGGGCGAAAAGCTCTGCTGTGTGATCGCCATCGGGTACGGCCAGACCCAGGGCGCGCCCCACAAGATCAAAACGCCGGAGCAGGTCAGCCGCGCCGGCGCCGCCTGCCCGGACTGGTTCCGGCAGGGCGTGCAGGCCGCGCTGCTTGCCCCCACCGCCATGAACCAGCAGAAATTCACCCTGACGCTGCAAAGCGACGGCCGCGTGCAGGCCAAACCCGGCGCCGGCTTTTACACCAAACTGGACCTGGGCATTGTGAAATGCCACTTTGAGCTGGGCTCCGGCAAGGACGGCAGCATCTGGGCGTGAGCAGGCCGGGCGCGCGTCCGCGCAAAAAGCGGCGCGGCGTACAAAACCAAACAAAACACAGGACCGCCCGGCGGGCCGGCACAAAAATGTGCTGCCCGCCGGGCGGTCCTGTATGAAAAGGGAGCGTCCCCGCCGCCGGCAAAAACCGGCGGGCCTGCGGGAAAACTGCAAAGCAGCGGCCGAGCCAGACCGGCAGGGGGGCGGGGAAAAGCGGTGTCCGGCCCGGTGTCAGTTCAGCGCCTTGCCAAAGAACTCCACCTCCGGCTTCAGCGTGGCCATCAGGCTGTCGAACTGGTCGGGGGTCAGGCTTTGGGCGCCGTCGCTCTTGGCGTGGGCGGGGTCGTTGTGCACCTCGATCATCAAACCGTCCGCCCCGGCGGCCACCGCGGCCGCCGCCAGGCTGGGCACCATAAAGGCGATGCCCGCCGCGTGGCTGGGGTCGATGATGACCGGCAGGTGGGTCATCTTTTTCAGCATCGGCACCGCCGAGATGTCCAGCGTGTTGCGCATGCTGTTCTCGAAGGTGCGGATGCCGCGCTCGCACAAAATCACGTTGGGGTTGCCGGCGGCCATGATGTACTCGGCGCTCATCACCAGTTCCTCCAGCGTGGCCGAAAGCCCGCGCTTGAGCAATATCGGCCTGTCGGTGCGGCCCACCGCCTTCAGCAGCTCAAAGTTCTGCATGTTGCGCGCGCCGATCTGGATCATGTCCACGCCCTCCCGCAAAAACAGCGGGATGTGCACGCTGTCCATCAGCTCGGTGACGATGGGCTGGCCGGTGGCCGCCTTGGCCTTGTTCAGCAGCTCCAGCCCCTCGGCCCGCAGGCCCTGGAAGGAGTAGGGGCTGGTGCGCGGCTTGAAGGCGCCGCCCCGCAGGATCGACGCGCCCGCTGCCTGCACCCGCCGTGCCACCCCGGTGATCTGGGCCTCGCTCTCGACGCTGCAGGGGCCGGCCATCACGGCAAAGTGGCCGCCGCCGACCTTGACGCCGCCCACCTCCACCACCGTGTCGTCCGGGTGGAATTTGCGGTTGGCTTTTTTGTACGGCTCCGACACCCGGCGGCAGCTGTCCACAATGGGGTTGGCCAAAAGCCAGCTCTCGCTCAGCGCCTTGGTGTCGCCGATCAGGCCCAGGATGTGGGTGTCGCTGCCCACCGAGTCGTTGATCTGGAAGCCCATCGCCTCCAGCTCGCGGCAGAAAGCGTAAATTTTCTCCTCCGGGGCGTTGTGTTTTAAAATGACGATCATGGGAAATGACTCCTTCTCTTCCGCGCGGTTCCTTTGGAACCTTTGGTTTCTTATGTCACTCGCGCTTTGTTGGTTTCTTTTGTTCTTTCTCTCTCTTCCGCGTCACCTGCGCGCAGAGCGCCGCAGGGACAGTATGGACAGTTTAACACTTTAACACACTAAAGTCAACCCCTTCCGCCGTCTTTTTTGACAACGCTGCCCCCACCGCCTATAATAAGGGCAGAAACGGCGGGCAGCCGCCGGGGAAAGGGAAGGTTTTTGCAATGGGCAAGGAAGCCAAAACCAACGCCATGCGCATGCTGGAACGCGCCAAGATCCATTATACCGCGCACGAGTATCCCCACCAGGAGGGCGCCGCCGTGGACGGCGCCACGGTGGCAAAGCTGACCGGGCAGGACCCGGCGCGGGTGTTCAAAACGCTGGTCACCCAGGGGGCGGACCGGAACTACTATGTGTTTGTGGTGCCGGTGCTGGCCGAGCTGGACCTGAAAAAGGCCGCCAAGGCCGCCGGCGTCAAAAGCGTGGCCATGATCCACGTGGCGGACATCAACAAGGTCACCGGCTACATCCGCGGCGGCTGCAGCCCGGTGGGCATGAAAAAGCAGTACAAGACGGTGTTTGACGCCAGCTGCCTGGCCCAGCCTTCCATGCTGGTCTCCGGCGGGCGCATCGGCACCCAGATCGAGGCGGCCCCCGCGGACCTTGTCGCCGTCACCCGCGGCATCACGGCGGACATCACCGCCGAACACCCGTGATGCGGCTGGACAAGTACCTGTCCCAGCGGCTGGGCATCCCCCGCAGCGAGAGCCGCCGCCTGGCCGCCCGCGGCAGCGTAACGGTAAACGGGACAGTGTGCAGAAAGGCTGACACCCAATTGGACGAGCATACCGCCGCCGTCTGTGTGGACGGGCAGCCGCTGGCGGGGCAGTACCGGCAGTTTGTTTACCTCATGCTCAATAAGCCCGTGGGGGTGGTCTCGGCGGCGCGGGACGCCCGCGACACCACGGTGGTGGACCTGGCGGCGGGGGATTACCCCCGGCGGCAGCTGTTCCCCGCCGGGCGGCTGGACAAGACCAGTACTGGCTTTGTGCTGCTGACCGACGACGGCGCGCTGGCCCACGACATCCTGGCCCCCG
>DSLFC04102__coassemble_1620_pt1 | contig 12135 bp, 10 predicted proteins | sample DSLFC04102__metabat2_high_PE_002 | metagenome-assembled genome bin DSLFC04102 | reverse complement strand
CCCCGGCAGGGCCAGCCCCTGCCGGGACTCATTCAGAGAACCCTCAGAACTCCGCGCCCAGGGTGGCGGCCATGACGGCCTTGATGGTGTGCATGCGGTTCTCGGCTTCGCGGAAAACCACGCTCTGGCCCCCGGTAAACACCTCGTCGGTGACTTCCATGGCGTCGCGGCCGAATTTTTCGCCCATGGTGCGGCCCACCTGGGTCTTGTGATCGTGGTAGGCGGGCAGGCAGTGCATGAAAACTGCCTGGGGGCCGGCCTTGGCCATCCGGGCGGCGTTGACCTGGTAGGGCGCCAGGTCGGCGATGCGCTGCGTCCAGACTTCCTCCGGCTCGCCCATGCTGACCCACACGTCGGTGTAGACTGCGTCGGCGCCGGCCACCGCGTCCACATCCTCCGAGAAGTCGATGGTCGCGCCGGTCTCGGCGGCGATGGCGCGGCATTTTTCCACCAGCCGCGCCTCCGGCCAGTAGGCTTTGGGGGCGCAGGCGGTAAAGTGCAGGCCCATCTTGGCGCAGCCGATCATCAGGGAATTGCCCATGTTATACCGCGCGTCGCCCATGTAAACGAACTTGAGTCCCTCCAGCCGGCCGACCTGCTCCCGCAGCGTGAGGAAATCGGCCAAAATCTGGGTAGGGTGGAACTCGTTGGTCAGGCCGTTCCACACCGGCACCGGCGCGTACCGCGCCAGCTCCTCCACAATGGCCTGGCCGTAGCCGCGGTACTCGATGCCGTCGAACATGCCGCCCAGCACCTGGGCGGTGTCGGCGATGCTCTCCTTTTTGCCGATCTGGCTGCCGGAAGGGTCCAGGTAGGTAGTGCCCATGCCCAGATCGTGGGCGGCCACCTCAAAGCTGCAGCGGGTGCGGGTGCTGGTCTTTTCAAAGATCAGGGCCACATTTTTGCCCCGCAGCACGTCATGCAGGACGCCGGCTTTTTTCTTTGCCTTCAGTTCGGCAGCCAGGTCCAAAAGATACCCGATCTCGGCGGGGGTATAGTCCAGCAGCGTCAAAAAGTCTCTGCCCTTCAGGTCCATGGTCATTCTCTCCTTTGCGTTGCGGGGTCAGCGGCCCCGTTGGCCGCCCGGTCCCGCGGCCCGGCGGAACGGTCCGTCTCCGGGACATTCTGAAAAAAAACCGATCCTTTCTTGCTCGGTCCAGATCCCTTTTAGTATTGCACATCGGGGAGCAATTTGCAAGAAAAAATTATATTTTGCACCGATTTTGTATTTTTATGCAGCAAAAGCAGCGCAAACTACCCGCCGCCAGGGCTTTTCTCTGGTGCGGCGGGCGGCGCAGGGTCCCTGCAAGGCCAGGCCCTCCCCTGCCCGGTGCTCATCGTGCGGGCAAAGCCGGCGGGCGTTCTTATTCCGCCGTGTGCCAGGTGTTTTCGCAGATATACCGCCACACGTCGCCCACCGTTTGGCAGGCGGCCATGTCTTCCGCCGGCACCTCCCGGCCGATGCCCTCGCCCACGTTCCAGGCAAGTTCGGTGGCGTCCAGCTCGTCGGCGCCCAGGTCCTCGTACAGGTCGGTCTCCGGGGTCAGGTCCTGCGGCTCGCAGGAAAACTGCTCGGCCAAAATCTCCAGCAGGTCGTTGTACTGCATGGGAAACGCTCCTTTATCCGGCGGCAAAGGCCGCTTTGTCGTTGTTTTCCTCCTGCAAAACGGGCGCCGCGCCCGCCAGGGGGATGCGGCGCCCGGCGCTTTTGGGGGGTTGCGCAGGGGTCACTGCCAGGCGTCCCGGCCCAGCAGCTCGTGCTGCAGGCGGCAGGCGGTGGGGGTGGCAGCCAGGCCGCCCTCGGCGGTCTCCTTCAGGGCGGGGTGCATGGCGTCGCCCACCCGCTTCATGGCCAGGATGGCCTCGTCCGGCGGGATGACGCTGCCGATGCCTGCCAGCGCGAGCTCGGCGGCCACAAAGGCCCCGGCCACGCCGGAAGCGTTGCGCTTGACGCAGGGCACTTCCACCAGGCCGGCCACCGGGTCGCAGACCAGGCCCAGCACGTTTTTCAGGGCGATGGCCACCGCGTCGCCGATCATTTTGGGGGTGCCGCCGGCCAGCTCAACGATGGCCGCTGCGGCCATGGCGGCGGCGCTGCCGCACTCGGCCTGGCAGCCGCCCTGCGCCCCGGCCAGGCAGGCGTTTTTGGCAATGACCAGCCCCACCGCGCTGGCGGTGAACATGGCCATGACGCAGCTGCGGCGGCTGCAGCCTTTTTCCTGCTCCATGGTCAGCAGCGCCGCGGGCAGGATGCCGCAGCTGCCGGCGGTGGGCGCGGCGACGATGCGGCCCATGGCGGCGTTCAGTTCGCTGATGGCCAGCGCGCGGGTCAGCGCGCCGCCCAGCACCGGGCCGGTCAGGGTGCGGCCGGCCTTTACCGCCGCTTTCATTTTGGCGGCGCTGCCGCCGCTCAGGCCGCTGGCGCTGCGCAGGTCCGGGTCACAGCCGGGGGCCACACCGTCCGCCATGACCTGGTAGCAGCGGGCCATGCGGTCGTAGACCTGTTCCGGCGGCTGTTCCAGCTCGGCCGCCTGCTGGGCAAGCACCAGCTCGCTCAGAGGGCGGCCGGCCTGTTCGGCCGCGGCCAGCAGGCCGGCCAGCGATGTATAATCCAGTTGCATGGGAAACTCCTTGTATCACAGATTGGTCTTGGTCCCGCCAGGCATCCGTTTGGCGCGGCGGTCACACCGGCTGCAGCAGCGTCACGTGCAGCACATGGGGCAGCATGGCCACGGCGTCGGCCACTTCCTGCCCCACCGCGCCGTCCATTTCCAGCGCCATCACGGCGGTGCCGCCGCGGCTTTGGCGGGTCAGGCGGAAACTGCCGATGTTCACCCGCCGGTCAGCCACCGCCTCGGTAACGGCGGCAATGGTGCCGGGCACATCCTGGTGCACCACGATCAGGGTGGGGCACTCGCCGGTCAGCTGCACCTCCATGCCGTCAATGCCGGTGATGCGGATGCTGCCGCCGCCCACGCTGCTGCCCTGCATGTCCAGCGTGCCGCCGTCGGCGGCTTCCAGATGCAGGCGGGCGGTGTTGGGGTGCGCGCCGTCGATCTCCACCGGGTGGATCGTCACCTGCATGCCCTGCTGTTCGGCAATGACCAGTGCGTCCCGCAGGCGGGTGTCGTCGGGGGCAAAGCCCAAAAGCCCGGCCACGATGGCCTTGTCGGTGCCGTGGCCGCGGCCGGTGCAGGCAAAGCTGCCGTGCAGGCCGATGTCCGCCCGCACCGGCTGCGACCCCAGCAGCGCCCGCGCCACCCCGCCGATGCGCGCCGCGCCGGCGGTGTGGCTGCTGGAAGGCCCGATCATGACCGGGCCGATGATATCAAACACATTCATGGGCAAAGGCTCCTTTGGCTGTGGTCATTCGGCCCTGTGCTGGCCGTAGTAGGCGTTGGGGCCGTGCTTGCGCAGGTAGTGCTTGTCCTGCACATACTGCGGCGCGGGGGCTGCGGCGGGGTCCAGCTGGCGGGTCAGCAGCGCCATGCGCGCCACTTCCTCCAGCACGGCGGCATGGTAGACCGCCTGGGCCGGGCTGCCGCCCCAGGCAAACGGCCCGTGGCTGCGGCACAGCACCCCCGGCACCGCCGCCGGGTCCAGCTTTCTTTTGCGGAAGGTCTCGACAATGACCCGGCCGGTGCTGCCCTCGTAGTCTGCCGCCACCTCGGCGGCGGTCAGGGCGCGGGTGCAGGGCACCGGGCCGTAAAAATAGTCGGCGTGGGTGGTGCCGTAGCAGGGGATATCCAGCCCGGCCTGCGCCCAGGCCGCGGCATAGGCGGAATGGGTGTGCACCACACCCCCAATGCCGGGGAACGCCCGGTACAGCTCCAGGTGGGTGGCGGTGTCGGAGGAGGGGTTCAGCGCGCCCTCCACCACATGGCCGTCCAGGTCCAGCACCACCAGGTCGCCGGGCGTCAGCGCGCCGTACTCCACGCCGGAAGGCTTGATGACCACCAGCCCTTTCTCCCGGTCAATGCCCGACACGTTGCCCCAGGTGTACAGCACCAATCCGCGGCGAGGCAGCTCCAGATTGGCCTGATAGACCTGTTGTTTCAGTTGCTCCAGCATATTGAAAGCCTCCCTGCCGCCGGGCCTGCCCGGCCTGCGCAGCGTTTTTTCGATCCACGCCCCCCGATACCGCGCCGCACAGCGGCATGGCATCCCTGGGCATTCAAAACCGGCTGCCGGGCCGGCGCAGACCGGAACGGCGGGCCATAACTGTCTTGCGGCTATTATACCGTAAAACCCCCGGCCTGGCAACGGCGGAGCATCCGGTTCTCCCGCCTCCGGGCCGGGCGCTGTCACTCATACAGGATGCCGTCGGGCGGGAAGGTCAGCGTCACCTCGGCGCCATGGCCCGGCTCGCTCTGGGCAAAGATGGTGCAGCCCAGCTTTTTGGCCGCCCGTGCGCACAGGTAAAGCCCCAGCCCGCTGGAGGTCGGCTCGGCGTGGCCGGTGCAGCCGGTGTAGCCTTTTTCAAAAATGCGGGGCAGGTCCTCCGGCCGGATGCCCGCGCCGGTGTCCGCCACCGTCAGCATACGGCCGTCGGCCAGCACCGTGACGGTGCCGCCTGCCGGCGTGTACTTGACCGCGTTGGACAACAGCTGTTCCAGGATAAATCCCACCCACTTGGCGTCTGTCACCGGCGCGGCGTCGGTGCCGTTGTAGACAAGGGTCAGCTTTTTCAATATGAACATCCGGGCAAAGCGGCGCAGGCTTTGGCGGACGACCGGGTCCAGCGGCGTTTTTGCCAGCACCAGGTCGTTGGTCTCGCTGCCCAGGCGCAGGTAGCCCAGCACCATGTCCACGTACCGTCCGGTCTGGAACAGCTCCCGCTCCAGGTCGGCGCGGGGGATCTCTCCGCCCGACTGCAGCAGCAGCCGCATGGCGGCCAGCGGCGTCTTGACCTGGTGGGCCCACATGGTAAAATAGTCCAGCATATCGTCCCGCCGGGCGCGGGCTTCCACCGCCCGGTCGGCCATCTGCCCGGCCTGGCCCCGCAGTACCTGCTGGTAGGCGGCCTCCAGCCCGGCCTCGCCGCCCTCCGGCTCCGGCAGGGCGGGATCGCGGCCGGGCGGGGTCTCGGCAAGCTGCTCCAGTTCCCGGCAGCGCCGGGCCCAGGCCGGCCAGCCCGCCGCCAGCACCGCAGTCAGGATCGCCGCGGACAGCGCCGCCGCGTAGCCGAAGGGTTCCAGCGGCAGGTCATACAACGCAATGACCGCCCCAAATATTGCCGCCGTCAGCGCCCAGACCAGCAGCGCCCGCCGCTGGGTGTGCAGATACGCCAAAAATCGTTTCATTCGATGCAGTACCCCTCGCCTTTTTTGGTGCGGATCAGGCCGGGCAGACCGGCGGTCTCCAGCTTTTTGCGCAGGCGGGCCACGTTGACGGTCAGCGTGTTCTCGTCCACAAAGCAGTCGGTGGCCCACAGCGCGGTCATCAGCGCGTCGCGGGGGACGGTGCGGCCCCGCTGGGCCAGCAGCGTCTGCAAAATGCGCAGCTCGTTCTTGGTCAGCTCCACCGTGCCGGCTTCGCTTTTCAGCGCGCCCGCGCCCAGGTCCAGCATCACCCCGCCGCCGCAGTCCACCAGGTCGGCGGGCCGGGCGTAGGCATAGGCGCGGCGCAGGATCGCCTGCACCTTGGCGGCCAGCACCTCCAGGTCAAAGGGCTTGGCGATGTAGTCGTCGGCGCCCAGGTCCATGGCGGTGACGATGTTCAGGTTATCCGCCGCCGAGGACAAAAACACGATGGGCACCGGGGACAGCTCCCGGAACACCCGGCACCAGTGGTAGCCGTTGCGGTAGGGCAGCGACAGGTCCAAAAGCACCAGCTGGGGGTCAAAGGCGGCAAACTCCGGCGCAAGGTCGGCAAAGTTTTGGCCGCAGGCCACGGCATAGCCCAGCCGTTCCAGATAGTCCCGCACCGTGCGGGCAATGACGGGGTCATCCTCGATCAGGAAAATACGGTACTGCATGGCAAGGGTCCTTTCAGGGCTGAAGTTGGGCGGGCGACTGTTTCGGCAAGCGACCGGCATTGCTGCCTTGTGGCAGGACTATCGCTGGGAGCGGCCGCAGGGCTTGGCGGCGGCGCAGACCACCTGCGACCAGTGGCAACATATCGCCAGCCCGCAGGGGTACGCGCCCGGTCAGGTGCTGCACCCCACCGTCATCGCTGGCGCGATGCCACCTCCCCTTGCAGGGGAGACTTTCAGGGTAAGCGCCGCCCAAAGGCTCCCCTGCAAGGGGAGCTGCCGGCGCAAGCCGGCTGAGGGGTGTATTGCCGCTTTGCGGTGGGACTATCGCTGCGGGATGGCCGCAGGGCTTGGCGACGGCGCGAACGCCTGGCACGCCCCCTTGCACGCCGATATAATCCAGTATATCATCTCCGACGCGCCGGCGGGGCGAAATTTTGCAAAAAGTTCAAAATTGGGGTGCAAAAACAGGCCGGAACCCCTTGACGGGTTTGGTATAATAGTATTAGCAGTGTGGGCCGCGGATTGCTAACCCCCGCCCGCACTTCCAACCGGAACAGAGCCAATTCAGATAGAAATAGAGGTAACACACCATGGCACAGACCAAAACCAAGATCGACATTTTCTCCGGTTTTTTGGGCGCCGGCAAAACGACGCTGATCAAAAAGCTGATCCAGGAGGCTTTCGGCGGCGAAAAGCTGGTGCTGATCGAGAACGAATTCGGCGAGATCGGCATCGACGGCGGCTTCATGCGCGAGGCCGGCATCCAGGTGAACGAGCTGAACTCCGGCTGCATCTGCTGCTCGCTGGTGGGCGACTTCCGCGAGGCGCTGAAGCAGGTGGTGGACACCTACCACCCTGACCGCATCCTGATCGAGCCCTCCGGCGTGGGCAAGCTGAGCGACGTGACCCGCGCGGTGGAGAGCGTGGCCGACCACCTGCCGGTGGAGCTGAACAGCTTTGTGACGGTGGCCGACGTGAACAAGGTCAAGCTGTACATGAAGAACTTTGGCGAGTTCTACAACGACCAGGTCAGCCACGCCAGCTGCATCATCCTCAGCCGCACCGGCAAGGCGTCGGACGAGAAGATCGCCGCCGCGGTGGAGCTGCTGCAGCAGAAAAACCCCACCGCCACCATCGTCACCACCGACTGGATGGCGCTGAACGGCAAGCAGATCGTCTCGGTGATGGACGGCAAGCGCGACCTGGTGGCCGAGCTGCTGGCCGAGGCCGCCGCCACCAACGCGGCCCACGGCGACGAGGACGAGCATCACCACCATCACCACGACGGGGAGGAGCACGACCACGAGGGCCACTGCTGCCACCATCACCACGATCACGATGGAGACGGCGAGGAGCACGAGTGCTGCCACCATCACGACCATGAGGACGAAGAGCACGGCCATGCGTGCTGCCACCACGATCACGAGGACGAGGAGCATGACCACGAGGGCTGCTGCCACCACCATGGCCATGAGGACGAGGAGCACGGCCACGGCTGCTGCCACCATGACCATGACGAGCATCACCACGAGCACGGCGGGCACTGCGGCTGCGGGCATCACCATCATCATGACCATGACGCCGACGAGATCTTTACCAGCTGGGGCCGCGAGACGGCCCGCCGCTTCACCCGTGAGGAGCTGGAGCAGGCGCTGACCGCGCTGGACGGCGGCGAGTATGGCCAGATCCTGCGGGCCAAGGGCATCGTGGACGGCGGCGACACCTGGTACGAGTTTGACATGGTGCCCGGCGAGCACGAGATCCGCGCCTGCACCCCCGACGTCACCGGCAAGCTGTGCGTGATCGGCGCCGAGCTGAAAGAGGACGCAGTGGCGCAGCTGTTCCACGTATGATCGCGTTCCCCGCGCCCTGCCCGGCAGGCCGCTTGTTCCAAATCGCGGCCACAGGCCGCGCCAAAATCCCTCATTTCTGATTCCCAATTCAAAAGCCTTGGAGGTTTCTATGGCGGCAAGAGAGATCCCGGTCTATCTGTTCGTCGGCCAGCTGGAGAGCGGCAAGACCCGCTTTATCCAGGAGACGATGGAGGACCCCCAGTTCGACTCCGGCGACAAGACGCTGCTGCTTGTCTGCGAGGAGGGCGAGGAAGAATACGACCCCGACAAGTTCGGCTTTGGCGGCGTGACCGTCGCCTACATCGAGGACAAGAGCCAGCTGACCAAGCCCCATCTGGAGGAGCTGACCAAAAAAAGCGGCTGCGGCCGCGTGGTGGTGGAATACAACGGCATGTGGCTGATCCAGGAGTTTGCCGACGCCATGCCGGACAACTGGCTGATCTATCAGTGCCTGGCCACCGCCGACGGCACCACCATCAGGACCTACGCGGGCGACAACGCCATGCGGTCGCTGCTGCTGGACAAGCTGCGGGTCAGCGAGCTTTTGGTGGTCAACCGCGCCGAGCAGGTCAACGACGAGGAAAGCCGGGTGCTGATCCACAAGCTGGTGCGCCAGGCCAGCCGCCGGTGCGACATCGCCTACGAGTTTGCCAACGGCTCGGTGGCTTACGACGACATCCCCGACCCGCTGCCCTTTGACGTAAACGCCCCGGTCATCGAGATCCCGGAGGAGTTTTTCGGCGTGTGGTACATGGACTGCATGGACGACATGAAGAAATACGACGGCAAAACGGTGAAATTCCTGGCCCAGATCTGCCAGACCGAGCGCGCCGGCAAGGACAGCTTTGTGCCTGGCCGCTTTGCCATGACCTGCTGCGTGCAGGACATCCAGTTTGTGGGCTTCCCCTGCAAATACGCCGCGTACAAGCAGCTGAAGCAGCGGGACTGGATCACGCTGACGGCCAAGGTCAACATCAAGTTCCACCCCATCTACAAGGGGCAGACGCCCGACTCGGCCGGGCCGGTGCTGACCGCGCTGGCCGTCGAGCCTGCCCAGGCCCCCGCCAACGATGTGGTCATGTTCAGCTGACCGCGGCGCGCTGTTTCGCAAGCCGGCCCGTCCCCCGCTTTTGCGGGCGGAAGAGGCCGGCTTTTTGCAGCAAAAGCCGGCAAAGAAGAAATGTTTCCATATTGTAAAGATGCAACTGATATGCTATAATAACTACAATCGTGTATAGGACCTGCCGCACAGGGTTCCCGCACGGGCAAGATGGTGCCGGCCGTGCCCGGCATGAACGGAGGAACGTATGGCCCCGAACGCCCCTTTCCAACTGAATCGTTTTGCTGTGGAGCCTGTGTCTGCGGGGATTCGCGCATGTCGGCGCTGATTTCGGTCGTCATCCCGGTCTACAATGCCGCGGGGTATCTGGACGCCTGCCTGCAGAGCCTGCAGGCGCAGACTTACCCCGACTGGGAGGCCATTGTGGTGGATGACGGCAGTACCGACGCCAGCCCCGACCTTTGCCGCGCCTGGGCCGCCCGCGACAGCCGCATCCGCGTGCTGCGGCAGGAGAATGCAGGCGCATCTGCCGCGCGAAATGCCGGCATGGATGCCGCTCAGGGGGAGTATCTCGCCTTTTTGGATTCGGACGACCGCCTTGACCCGGATTATCTGCAGATCCTGTTCCAGACACTGGACGGCACCGATCTTGCGGTCTGCGGCATCCACGGCCTGCCCCATCCGGCCGCCATCCCTGCCGAGGTGGTTTCGCTGGACGTTTTACGGCATACGCCGTCCCGGTATGCCGGCCTGCTGTACATCAACTATGTATTCAACAAACTGTACCGCCGGGATCTGATCTGCCGGCACGATATCCGCTTCCCGGATCAGATGCACCGCGGCGAGGACGCCTATTTTGTGCAGGAATACCTGCTGCAATGCCGCACCATCGCAGTCACCCCCTGCATGCTGTACTGGTATGAACAGCATGAGGGCTCCGCCATGCGCCGTTTCTACGCCGCAGTTTGCCGCGACGAGGCCCTGCTGATGCAGCGCCAGTATGACCTGTTCCACCCGGAAGGCCCGGCCTCGCTGACCGCCGGGGAGGAGGAATCGTTCCAGTTCTGGCAGCACGGCAAGATATTAAGCGTCCTGCGCTATATCATCCGCTATGCCCCCAATGCGGACATCCGCCGCCGCCTGATCTCTGATCTGCTGCGGGAACCCCACGCCAAAAGCTGCTTTTTGCAGCCGCCCAGGGCGGTGGGCCCCCGCGCCAGGCTGGCTGCCGTGATGTACGCCAACCACTGTTATGCCGCCATGTGCTGGCTGCTTTGTCTGCGCCGCTGACACAAAAAGACCGGGCAGGTCTCCCCTGTTGCGTGGGAGCCTGCCCGTTTTTTCTGTCACTGTTTCTTTCCCGCCTTCTGCTGCAGCCGCTCGGCAAACTCGGCGTCGGTCAGGCGGGTGATGCGGCCGCCCTTGACCTCGTAGACGATGTCGCAGCCGCGCACGGTGGTCAGCCGGTGGGCAATGATCACCATCGTCTTGCTGCCCTGCAGGCTGTTGATGGCGTCCATCACCGCCTTTTCGGTCTCGTTGTCCAGGGCGCTGGTGGCCTCGTCCAGCACCAGCACTTCGGGGTCGTTGTACAGCGCCCTGGCAATGCCGATGCGCTGCCGCTGCCCGCCCGACAGCTTGACGCCCTGGTCCCCCACGATGGTGTCCAGCCCGTGGTCCAGGCTGCGCACAAAATCATCCAGCTGGGCGCTTTGCAGCGCCTGCCACACCCGGTCGTCGTCCACCTCGCCCTCGGCGGTGCCAAAGGTGACGTTGGCCCGGATGGTATCGTCGATCAGATAGATGTTCTGCGGGATATACGCCACCAGCCTGTGCCAGCTGGCAATGCTGCGGTAGATATCGGCGCCGTCCACCGTAACGCGGCCCTTCCGGGGCTGCATCAGGCCCAGGATCACATCGGCGATGGTGGTCTTGCCTGCGCCCGACGGCCCGATAAACGCCACCGAGCGGTTTTTGGGGATGACCAGGTCCACGTCCGAAAAGACCGGCGTCTCGGTGCCGGGGTAGGTAAAGGTCACGCCCTCCACGCGGATGGCCTGCTGCAGGTGGATCGGCGCATCCGTCTGGGGCGGCAGGGTGCGGCGCATGGCGCTGGCGCGGCGCATATCGTCGCACAGGGCGTCCAGCCCCGGCAGCGAAGCCATCACGCTGCTGGCGTTGCTCATAATGCGGTTGAAGGAGGGCAGCAGCCGCATGGCCGCCATGGCAAACACCGACAGCACCGAGATGTAGTCCTGCACCGGCGCGCCGCCGGCGATCTGCGCCGCAATGATGCCCAGCAGCCCGCCGATGCAGGCGATCTCGATCATGGGGCGGGTCAGCATCTGGTTCAGGTTCTGCTCCCGGTCGGCGTCGGCATAGGCGTAGTTGGCGGCGGTGTAATTCTGGTAAAAGAACTGCTCCCGGCCCATCACCTTGATCTCCTTGATGCCGTGGAAGGTCTGCAGCAGCCATTTCTGCCGCACCGCGTCCCGGTCGCGGTACCGCGCGCCGCAGGCAGCCAGGCGGCGGCGGTAAAAGTGGGTGAACACCAGCACAAACAGCCCCATGATCACCAAAAGCGACAGCATCGTCTGCGGCGACTGGATCATCAGATAGGCCACCAGGGCCAGGGCGGTAAAGCTTTCGCACAGGATGTTCAGCAGCGCCAGGATCAGCGCAAAGCAGCAGTCAATGTCGGTGGAAAGGCTGCGCAGCAGGTCGGCCACATTGTGGTTGATCAGCTCCAGATAGTCCTGCTGCATATACACGCCCATCAGGTTGTTGGCAATGCGCGCCTTGTTTTTGTAGGTATAGCCGAACTGCAGGTTGTACATGAACAGCAGGTAGACGTCCTTGAGCACATACACCACGATCAGCGCCACGCAGGCCTTGACGATAAAATCCCGCACGTCCGACGCCTGCAGCAGCCGGGCCAGCAGGGCGTAGGTGCTGTTTGTCTCCAGCACGGACGGGTCCATGATGACGTTGACCAGCGGCAGAATGGCCGACACGCCCAGCAGCTCCAGAAAGCTGCCGATGATAAAAGCGACCAGCAGAAAGAACAGATGCACCTTCTGCCTGCGGTCCAAAATGTAGTTGAGCTTTTTCAGCACGCGGGGTCCTCCCTCCGGCGGACGGCCGCCGGGCCAGGGCGAAAACCGGCAGCCATTTGTTTTCTGCCCCATTATAGCATAAACCGCGGCGCTTTTGTTGGTCCGCTGCAAATTTTGCCGCGGCGCGCC
>DSLFC04102__coassemble_1558_pt1 | contig 12650 bp, 10 predicted proteins | sample DSLFC04102__metabat2_high_PE_002 | metagenome-assembled genome bin DSLFC04102 | reverse complement strand
ACCCCACCAGCTACGCCTTTGTCAAGGACGACGTGCTGTGCATCCCCACCGCCTTCTGCTCCTACACCGGCGAGGCGCTGGACAAAAAGACCCCGCTGCTGCGCTCGATGACCGCGCTGTCCAACCAGGCGCGCCGGGTGCTGCACCTGTTCGGCAAGGATGTGGACCGGGTCTCCACCACCGTCGGCCCGGAGCAGGAGTATTTCCTGGTCCGCAAAGAGGACTACGACAAGCGGCTGGACCTGGTGCTGACCGGCCGCACGCTGTTCGGCTCGGCGCCGTCCAAGGGCCAGGAGCTGGAGGAACATTACTTCGGCGTGATCCGCCCCGTTGTCTCCGAGTTCATGAAGGATCTGGACGAGGAGCTGTGGAAGCTGGGCATCCCCGCCAAGACCAAGCACAACGAGGTCGCCCCCTGCCAGCATGAGCTGGCCCCCATCTACGACACCGCCAACGTCGCCATCGACCACAACCTGCTGACGATGGAGATGATGAAGAAACTTGCCGCCCGCCACGGCCTGGTCTGCCTGCTGCACGAGAAGCCGTTCGAGGGCGTCAACGGCAGCGGCAAGCACAACAACTGGTCGCTGGGCACCCCGGACGAGAACCTGCTGGACCCCGGCGACACCCCCATGCAGAACCTGCAGTTCATGGTATTTTTGACCGCCGTCATCAAAGCGGTGGATGAATACGCCGACCTGCTGCGCACCGCCGTGGCCACCCCCGGCAACGACCACCGCCTGGGCGCCAACGAGGCCCCGCCGGCCATCATCTCGATCTTTGTGGGCGAGGAGCTGGAGGCCGTTATCGACGCCATCTGCTCCGACTCTCCCTACGCCGGCCCGGTCAAGATGAAGATGGACCTGGGCGTGGATGTGCTGCCCAAGTTCAGCAAGGACACCACCGACCGCAACCGGACCTCCCCCTTCGCCTTCACCGGCAACAAGTTCGAGTTCCGCATGCCCGGCTCGGCCGAGAACCTGTCCGACGCCAACTTTATCCTGAACACCGCCGTGGCCAAGAGCCTGAGCGACTTTGCCGACGAGACCACCGACGCCGCCGATTTTGAGTGCGCGGCCGCCGCCTGGGTCAAAAAGACGCTGAACGAGCACCGCCGCGTCATCTTCAACGGCAACGGCTATTCCGAGGCCTGGGAAGTGGAGGCCGAGCGCCGCGGCCTGCCCAACCGCAAGTGCACCCCCGACGCCATGGTGGCGCTGAAAGAGCCCAAAAACATCCAGCTGATGGAGGAGTTCGGCGTCCTGACCAAAACCGAGATGCTCAGCCGCTATGAGGTGGAGATGGAGCATTACTCCAAGGTCATCAATATTGAAGCCCGCACCATGGTCAAGATCGCCAACAAGCAGCTGATCCCGGCGGTCAACGCCTATATGGGCGACGTGGCTTCCACCGCCGCCGCCAAGCAGTCGGTGAGCGAGAAGCTGTCCATCCGCAGCGAGGAGAAGCTGCTGGACCGGCTGTCCGACTACGCCGATGCGATGAGCGACGCCGTGGATGCGCTGCAGAAGATCGCCGACGAGACCGCCGCCATGACCGACGAGACCGCCAAGGCGCACGCCTGCCACGACGCCGTGCTGCCCGCCATGGCCAAGCTGCGCGCCAGCGCCGACGCGGCGGAGGAGATCTGCCGCGAGGATTACTGGCCGCTGCCCTGCTACAGCCGCCTGCTGTTCTACACCGAGTAAAGCGGCCGCCCCTGTTTGCCATCCCCTGTATTTGCCGCGTGCCAGCGCGGGAAATGCACTCTCTTTTTCCGGTTTCTTACGCAACCTCAAACGGCCCGCGATCTGCGGGCCGTTTGAGGTTGCCACGCCCCTTCCACCCGCAGCCCCACAGAGGGAGGTCCCACCCTATGAAGCGTACCGCACAGGATGTGCTGAACTTTGCCGAGGACAACGACGTCAAGTTCGTCCGGCTGACCTTCAGCGACATTTTCGGCAACCAGAAAAATATCTCGCTGTTTGCCAGCGAGCTGGCCGGCGCCTTTGAACACGGCGTCTGCTTTGACGGCAGCTCCATCGCCGGTTTTATGAACACCGAGGAGAGCGACCTGGTGCTGTGGCCCGACCCGGACACCGTCTGCATCCTGCCCTGGCGCCCCGCCGAGGGCCGCGTCATGCGCATGTACTGCGACATCACCCTGCCCGACGGCAAACCCTTTGAGGGCAACTGCCGCGGCTACCTGCAGTCGGTGGTGCGGCGGGCCAAGGCCATGGGCCTGACCTGCAACGTGGGCTGCGAGTGCGAGTTTTACCTGTTCGAGACCGACGACCGGGGCAACCCCACCAAGATCCCGCTGGACCGGGGCGGCTACTTTGACATCGCCCCGCTGGACAAGGGCGAGGACATCCGCCGCGAGATCTGCTTTGCCATGGAGGACCTGGGCCTGAGGCCCCAGCACAGCCACCACGAGAGCGGCTTTGGCCAGAACGAGGTGGATTTCCTCTATGCGCCGGCGCTGCGCTCGGCGGACAACCTGAACACCTTCAAAAGCACCGTCAAGGCCATTGCGGGCCGCAACGGCCTGTTTGCCAGCTTTATGCCCAAGCCGCTGCCCGACCAGGCCGGCAGCGGGCTGCATGTCAACCTTTCGCTCAAGCGGGACGGCGTCAACCTGTTCGAGGGCGACATCGCCCCCGACAGCGAGCCTGCCCACTTTATGGCGGGCATCCTGACCCACGCCAGGGAGCTGACGGCTTTCTGCAACCCGGTGCCCAACAGCTACGCCCGCTTTGGCAGCTGCGAGGCGCCCCAGTACATCAGCTGGAGCCGCCAGAACCGCAGCCAGCTGGTACGGCTGCCCAGCGCCCACGGCGAGCTGTGCCGCATGGAGATGCGCAGCCCCGACCCCGCCTGCAACCCCTACCTGGCCATCGGGCTGATCCTGGCCGCCGGGCTGGACGGCATCCGGCGCAGACTGCCCCTGCCGGAGCCGGTCAACCGCAACCTGTTCCTGCACTCGGCCACCGAAGGGCTGGAAAGCCTGCCCACCACCCTGCGGGAGGCCATCACGGTGGCGGCGTCCAGCGATTTTATCCTGCAGGAGCTGCCGCTGGCGCTTTTGAACAAGTATTTTGAGTACCAGACCCAGCTTTGCCTGGACTACGAGCAGGCCGCCGACAAGCAGGCCTGGGAGCGGGAGCACTGCTTCCCGGTCATCTGACCCCGCCGCCCCCTGCCCTGCCGCCGCATCCCGCTGAAAGGAGGACGCCCGCATGCCGTTAGCGTTGATCGCATCGGCCGGCACCACGGCCAACGAGTACCTGGCCCGGCACGTGGCCGAGCTGGGCTACCCCCGGCCGGTGATCGTGGCCAGCGGCGGCGAGGCGCGCCGCCGCCTGGGCGAGAAGGACTTTGCCGTGGTGGTCATCAACACGCCGCTGCCGGACGAGTTCGGCCACGAGCTGGGCGTCTGCGCGGTGGAAAAAAGCCACGCCGGCGTGCTGCTGCTGGCCAAGGCCGGCACCGCCGAGCAGATCGCCCCCAAACTGCAGGAGCATGGCGTGCTGGTGCTGAGCAAACCGTTTTCCGGCGCGCAGTTCCGCCAGGCCGTGCAGATGGCCGCCAGCTGTTCCCGCCGGCTGGCCCTGCTGCTGGAAGAAAACGCCCGCCTGGCCGACAAGCTGGCCCAGCTGCGGCTGGTGGACCGGGCCAAGTGCCTGCTGATCGAGCGCCGCGGCATGACCGAGGCCGACGCCCACCGCCTGATCGAAAAGCAGGCCATGGACACCCGCGCCACCCGCGGCGAGGTGGCCACGGCGCTGATCGAGGAGATGGAGGAAGAAGAATAGGCCGCCCGGCTCCCCCCTTTCGGGAACTGCCTTTGAAAACAGGAAAAGAAACACCCCGGCATCCGCCCTTGCAGCAATGGCTGCGGGCGGATGCCGGGGTGCTTTTGTGCCTGCAATACCGCTTTTGCGCGGCGTTATGCCAGGCCGTTCTGGCGGGCGGCGGCCTGGGTGGTGTTTTTCATCAGCATGGCGCGGGTCATGGGGCCGACGCCGCCCGGCACCGGGGTGATGTAGGCGGCCTTCTCGGCGGCCGCGGCAAAGTCCACGTCGCCGTGCAGCTTGCCGTCCGCGCCGCGGTTGATGCCCACGTCGATGACCACCGCGCCGGGCTTGACCATATCGCCGGTGACAAAGCCGGCCCTGCCCACCGCCGCCACCAGGATGTCGGCGCTGCGGCACAGCTCCTGCAGGTTGGCGGTGTGGGAGTGGCAGATGGTGACGGTGGCGTTTTTGGCCAGCAGCAGCATGGCCGCCGGCTTGCCCACGATGTTGGACCGGCCGATGACCACCGCATGCTTGCCGTCGATGCTGGTGCCGGTGGATTCGATCATCCGCACGCAGCCGGCGGGGGTGCAGGGCAGGTAGCAGGGCTCGCCGATCTGCATCCGGCCCACGTTCACCGGCGAAAAGCCGTCCACGTCTTTCTCCGGCGGGATAGCGTCAATGACCGCCTTCTCGTCAATGTGGTCGGGCAGCGGCAGCTGCACCAGGATGCCGTTGACCGCCCTGTCGGCAGCCAGCTCGGCCACCAGGGCCAGCAGTTCGGCCTGGGTGGTGGCTTCCGGCAGGCGGATCACCCGGCTGTCGATGCCGCACTCGCCGCAGTCTTTGGCCTTGCCGCGCACATACACCTGGCTGGCCGGGTCCTCGCCCACCAGCACCACCGCCAGGCAGGGGGTAACGCCCTTTGCCTTCAGCGCCGCGGCCTCGGCGGCGGCCTCCGCCTTGACCTGGGCGGCCAGCGCCTTGCCGTCAATCAGCTTTGCCTGCATCCTCTGCATCCTCCTTTTTCTCTTGTTCTCCGCCGTCCGGTTCGGCCGGGGCGGACGTGGTTTCCTCGTCCGGGGTTTCCGGCTCCGCCTGCGGGGCGGCGTTCGGGGTTTCCTCCGCCGCTTCCGGCTGCTGCGCGGCCGGAAGATCAGCTTCGGCCGGGGCAGCCTCCGCCGTTGCGTCCGCGCCGGCGGCCTCCTCGCTGCCAGCGGCGTCCTCCGGCTTCCAGTCCGCCAGGCGGCGGTTCATCTCGGCGGTGGCGCGGGCAAACTCCTTGTGGGGGGCGCTTGCGAGCAGCTCCTCCACTTGGAAAGCCCCGCCGGTCTCTTTCATCTTTTTCAGGTCGGCCACCGCCAGCGGGACCATCAGCGTTTTGCCGCGGGCGCGCAGCAGGCCCAGCACCATCAGGATAAACGCCGCCAGCACCGACACCAGCGCCACCAGCTGGCTGGTGCGCAGCGTATCGTTGACCATCAGCGCGTCGGTGCGCAGGCCCTCGATCCAGAAACGTCCGATGCCGTACCAGATGATATACCCCAAAAACAGCTGGCCGTTGAATTTGCGCCGCTTGATCAGCAGCGCCAGCACAACAAAGCCCGCCAGGCACCAGAGGCTCTCGTACAAAAAGGTGGGATGCACCGGCTGCAGCGGGTCCACCGTCACGCCCTCGGCGGCCAGGGTGGACTGGACGCCGGTCAGGTAGTTGACGGTGCCCTCGCTGATCATGCCCCAGGGCAGGTCGGTGTTGGTGCCAAAGGCTTCCTGGTTGACAAAGTTGGCCCAGCGGCCGATGCCCTGGCCGATCAAAAAGCAGATCCCCACCAGGTCGAACAGCGGCAGGATGGGCACCTTGCGCCACTTTGCCGCCAGCCCGCCGAACACGAACGCGCCGATGACGCCGCCGTAGATGGCAAGGCCGCCCTGACGGATGTCCAGCATCTGCCAGATGCTCTCGTACTCAAAAGGCGCAAAGGCCACATAATAGGCGCGGGCGCAGATGACGCCGGCCACCACGCCGATGAACACCACGTCCACCAGCCGGTCGCCGTCGATGCCGAAATCCACCGCCTTGCGGAAGGCAAACGCCATTGCCAGCAGCATGCCCGCCGCAATGATGATGCCGTACCAGTAAATGTCAAACCCGCCGATGCTGAAAGCCACGCGGTCCAGCGCAAACTCCAGCCCCAGGCCGGGGAACTGTACGTTGTAAGTCATGGTCTGTTTTCCTCTCTTGCCCGGCCGGGCGCGCAGCCCGCCGGGCGTATGGCAAATTTATTCCTCCGCGTCCTCCCCGCCGGGCGCCTCCCCGGACGGGTCGATCTGGACGTAGGCTTCGTTTTCGGGCAGCATCATGGTGCGCAGCGCCTCGTCGGCGTCGGCAGGGGTCAGCGCGGCCAGCGTGGCGATCTGCTCCTCCAGCGTGCTGCCCTTCAAAAAGGCGGTGGTCATCTGGGCGGCGGCGTTCTCCACCCCTTCCAGGATGGCCAGCAGCTCGCCGTACATCTCGTTTTTCACCAGCGTGAACAGCTCCGGGTCCACGCCGTCGCGGCGCAGGCGGGCGATCTCCTGCCGGACCAGTTCGGCCACCTGCCGGGGCCGGGTGCTCTCGCCGGTGAACAGGATGGCGCAGGCGGTGCGGGTGGAGGCGTAGTCGCCGCTGAATTCCGGGTTGACCAGCCCCTCGTCGTACAGCCTGCGGTACAGGTCGGTCAGACCGCCGCAGACCAGGTCGGTGACCATGTCGCACAAAATTTCCCGCTTCATGTCGCCGCGGGCGATGGGCGGCTCGCGGTAGGCCAGCGCAAAGCAGGGGCGGTTGACCGGCATGGCAAAGTGCAGTTCCCGCTGTGCGACGGGGCCAGGCTCCGCCGCCGGCGGCAGCGCCACGGCGTGGGGGGCGGCGGGCCTGTCCAGCCCGGCGCGGCGGCAGGCCGCCACCGCCTGCTCCAGCGTGATGTTGCCGGCCACCGCCAGCACCATGTTGCCGGGGGCATAGAACGCGTCGGTGCAGGCGTACAGCAGCTCCGGCGTCAGCTCGGCGATGCTTTCCACTGTGCCGGCGATGTCGTCCCGGATGGGGTCGTCCCGGTACAGGCAGCGAAACGCCGCCGTGAGCAGCCGCCAGTCGGGGCTGTCGTCGTACATTTTGATCTCCTGCCCGATGATGCCCTGCTCCTTGGCGATGGTCTCCTTGGTGAACCAGGGCCTGCCCACCATGTTCAGCAGGATATCCAGGTTCTCGTCGATGCGGCTGGTAGCCGAAAACAGGTAGCAGGTGTGGTCCCAGCTGGTAAAGGCGTTGGCCGACGCGCCGGTTTTGGCGTACAGGCTGAACGCGTCGCCCTGCTCCGACTCGAACATTTTGTGTTCCAGAAAATGGGCAGTGCCGGCGGGCAGATGCACCGGTCTGCCGTCCAGCACAAAGTCCCGGACGGTGGAGCCGAAGGGTGTGGCATACATGGCGTGGACGGTGCTGTAACCCGGCATGGTGCGGCACAGCACCGTCAGGCCGCTTTCCAGCACGGCGCTCTGGCAGCGCACGGCGGCGGCTGCCTTTTCTCGGATGGTCAGTTCCGGCATCAGGCATCCTCCTTTCCGGCGGTGACGGCGTAGCAGACCGAATAGTGGTAGCTTTGCAGCAGCTGCTGCACCTGCCCGGCGGTGACGGCGGCGGTCAAAGCCTTGCCCTGCTCCGGCGTGACGGGTTCCTCGCCCCGCAGCAGCGCGCCGTAGTACCAGCTTTCCAGCCCGGCCAGGCTGTCGCCCACCGCGTCGATGCTGCCCAGCAGCGCCAGGCGGCACTGCTCCAGCTCCTCGGCGGTGGCGGGGGCCTTTTGCAGGTCGTCCAGTTCTTTCAGGATGGCGGCCTCGGCCTTTGCCTCGCCGCCCGGCTCCACGCCGGAATCCACCATCATCACGCCGGTGGCGCGCACCGCGCTGGAACCGCAGTAATAGCACAGGCTCTGTTTTTCCCGCACGTTGCGGAACAGCCGGCTGGTGGCGCTGCCGCCCAGCAGCCCCATGGCCACCCGCAGCAGGTGGATGGAGGGCAGGGCCTCGGTGGTGCCGCGGGTGAACAGCATGCACAGCTTGGCCTGCGTCACGCCGGGGATGGCCTCGGTGTAATGCTGCACCGGCTGCACCGGGATGGCCAGCGCGGGCGACACCGCCGCCGGTGCGCGGCGCACCCCCGCCAGCTTTTGCAGCAGGCGGTCTGCCACCCGGTCCGCGTCGGCGCCCTGCACCATCACGTCGATGGCGGCCGACGCCAGGATACGGTCGTACTCGGCCTTGACGCTCTGCGGGGTGACGGCGTCCACCTCGTCCAGGTAGCCGTTCAGCTCGATGCCCGCCGGGCTGTCGCCGTAAAAGCGGCGGCGGGCCTGCCGCACGCAGTACAGGCGCTTGTCGTTGAACTCGGCCTGCAGGCGGCGGCGCAGCGTCTCCTTCTCGATGGCGACGGCCTCCGGGTCAAAGACGCCGTCCACCAGGTAGGGGTCAAAGATGGTGCCGAACACAATGTCGGCGTACTCGTCGGCCAGGCGCTCGCCGGCCAGGGCAAACTGCTGCTTGATGCCGCAGACGTCGGCCGACAGCAGCCGGTCGCCGCCGGCGCCGGCCAGGTCTACGCCCAGGTCGGCGCCGTACAGCGCCGCCAGCTTGCGGGACAGGGCGGTCATATCGGGGCAGCCGGCATAGCCGCGCTCCAGCACCAGCGCCAGCACGGCGGCGTCGGTGGCGCTTTGCCGCCGGGCCGGGTAGCGCAGGTGGATAGCAATGCGGCAGCGGTTGAATTTTTCGGCGTCCAGCACGTTCAAAAATACGCCGGGCGCGATCTGTGTGCGTTGCAAAAGGGTGTACCTCCTGGGTCGTTACAAATGGGGCCGCCATGCGGCGTCGGCGCGGGGCAGCCTGCCGCCGGCAGGCGCCGCGCCGTATGAAGTCTATTATATAAGGTTCGGGGGCGGGTGTAAAGTGACCGGGCGCCGAATGTCGGTCCGCTCAGCGGCTGTGACCCATGCCGCCCTTGAATTTCACCGCCGCCCGTGGTAAAGTAGATATCATCCTCCGGCGTTTGCGCCGCACGGCCGCATTCCATTTTCATCGTTTGAAACTGCCATGTGCAAAAACGATCCTGCACAAAATAAAGGAAACCCTATGAATCATTCCGCCCAATCTGCCGCGCCCAAACAGCCGTTTTGGCGGTTTGCGCTGTCGTCGGTGTCCTCCAGCGTGGTGGACCTGGCGGCGTTCCAGCTGCTGTGCATCCCCTTCCAGGCCTGGCTGGGCGACGCCGTCTACATCATGGCCGCCACCATCGCGGCGCGGGTGCTGTCGTCGCTGGTCAACTACCTGCTCAACTACTTTCTCGTGTTCCACAGCCGCGCCCAGCACACCCGCTCGGCAACGCTGTACACCACCATCACCGTGCTGAAGACCCTGCTCAGCGGCGTGCTGGTGTCGGTCATCGCGGGCTGGCTGCCTGCGGCGGTGCCGGAGCTTGCCGTCAAGATCCCGGTGGACGTACTGCTGTTCTTTTTCAACTATCTGCTGCAAAAAAAGTTTGTCTATTGACCGTCCCGGCCGCAGGCCGGGGCCGTCCTTTGCAGCCACATTCCTTTGGAGGTAACTGCCATGAACGATCCCCGCTGGGCGTCCATCGACGCCTTTGCCGAACAAAACCGCGACAATATCCTGCGGGATATCTCCCGCCTGTGCGCCGTGCCCAGCGTGGAGGGCAAACCGGAACCGGGCGCGCCCTTCGGCCCCGGCCCCCGCGACGCCCTGGCCAAGGCGCTGGAGATCGCCGCCGAGCTGGGCCTGGACACCCACAACGCCGGCAGCTACATCGGCTGGGCCGAGACCGGCTCCATCGCCCAGGGGCAGAAGTTTTTGGCCACCATCACCCACACCGACGTGGTGCCGGAGGGCAACGGCTGGGACGCCGACCCTTACACCGTCCGCCTGCGGGACGGCTGGCTGCTGGGCCGCGGCGTTGCCGACGACAAAGGCCCCAGCATCCTGTGCCTGTACGCGCTGAAATATTTGAAGGACAGCGGCGCCGCTCTGCGCTACCCCGTCCGCGCGCTGCTGGGCACCAACGAGGAGACCGGCATGCTGGACGTGGACTACTATGCCGAGCATTTTGAGATGCCGGCCTTCTGCTTTACCCCCGACGCCGAGTTCCCTGTCTGCAACGGCGAAAAGGGCGGCTTCAACGGCGAGATCGTCAGCCCGGTGCTTGAGGGCGGCGCGATCCTAGACTTTGCCGGCGGCGTGGCCCACAACGCCGTGCCCGACCGCGCCTGCTGCGTGGTGCGCGCGGCGGCGGACGCCTTCCGCCCCGGCGAGGGCGTGACCGTGGAGGACAACGGCGACGGCACTGTGACGCTGCGCGGCTGGGGCAAGAGCGGCCATGCGGCCATGCCCCAGGGCACCGTCAACGCCATCGGCCTGCTGGTAAACTGCCTGCTGGAAAGCGGTGTCTGCACCGCCGCCGAGGCCGCCTACCTGCAGGTGCTGCAAAAGCTGCATGCCTCCACCGACGGCAGCGCCCTGGGCATTGCGGCGGACGACGGCCTGTTTGACCCGCTGACCATCGTGGGCGGCACCATCGAACTGCGGGACGGCGCGCTGCGCCAAAGCTTTGACTGCCGATTCCCCACCAACACCGACGCCGGCCGGCTGACCGCCGCCATGACCGCTGTCTGCGGCGGCGCGGCCCATCTAGAGGACGTCAGCAGCCGGGTGCCCTTCTACATCCCGGCCGACAGCCCGGCCATCCAGACGCTGATCCGCACCTACAACGAGGTCACCGGCGAAAACAAGCAGCCCTTCACCATGGGCGGCGGCACCTATGCCCGCCATTTCCCGTTTGCGGTCAGCTTCGGCCCGGAGCACACCGACCTGCCCCTGCCCGACTTTGCCGGCCCGATGCACGGCGCCAACGAGGGCGCCAACTTTGACAAGATGATCGAGGCGCTGAAGATCTACATCCTGGCCCTGCTGCGGCTGCAGGAGCTGGATCTCTAAAAGGCAATGCGCCTTGCCGGAGCGCAAGACCTTGCAAGTTTGTTTGCCTCCGGGCAGACGACCGGCCAGGCCAGGCCGCGGGGCGGATGCGCAGAGGCAGATGCCGCCCGGCCAGGCTCGCCTGAATAAGGGGGCTTGGCCTTCGGCGGCTTGCCGCTTCTCACTTTCCCGCCTTTGAATAAGAAGGCCGTCCGGCCCGGAAACTGCCCGCCTCCAAATTCTCTGCCCCAACAAAACATACAAAGCGCGCCCGCAGGGTCATCCCCCGCGGGCGCGCTGATCGTTTGGTTCAGTCTGACGCAGCCGGTCAGTCGGATTCATCCTCCGGACCGCCATAGATCGAAATGTAATCCGTGCCCTTGCTGTCGTCCAGCCAGGACAGGACAAGATAGCAGATGCCGGCCAGCGCCGTGATGACGACCAACAGCTTCAACAGCGATTTCATGTGCAATACCTCCCTGCCCGCAGCGGCGGGCCTGCTAACAAGTTTGCCTTTAGTATATCACAACAGCGGGCAAAGTACAATCTCGGATGCGGAAGTTTCCCGGCCGGCAGGGGCCGCACCTCTGCCGGCCGCTGACATGCCCCCCCGGCATCCCCCGCACGGCAGCGGTGCTCCCGCTTGGCCAAACTCCCGCAAAAGCCCGGCTTTGCCCGCCGGAACAATCGGCTTCTGCTTGACAAGCCGCCTTTGATGTGGTATGCTTTCCCCATCAGTTAGCATATGCTAATTTCAGAAAAAATCTCCCCGCCCGTTTTCCGCGCGTATGCCGCTGCCCGCCCGCCGGTATTGCCCGGCGCGCAGGCTTCCGCATAACGCCTGCCATTTCCTGCACCGCACGGGGCGCCCTGTACGGGCGCAGGTTTTTTCGGCGCATCGCATGGACGCGGCAGCGTGTGGGATGATTTTTCCCCCCAACGGTTAGCTTATGCTAATATTAACTTTTGCTTCACGAAAGGAAGGCAACGCTATGAGCAAGATCGCAGTGGTTTATTGGAGCGGCACCGGCAACACCGAGCAGATGGCCGGCATGGTAGCGGCGGGCGCAAAGGACGCCGGTGCCGAGGTCACCAGCTGCACCGCCGCCGAATTTACGGCCGACATGGTGGATCAGTTTGACGCCATCGCTTTCGGCTGCCCCTCAATGGGGTCCGAACAGCTGGAGGAGAGCGAGTTTGAGCCGATGTTCACCCCCTGCCTGGCCAAGCTGGCCGGCAAAAAGATCGGACTGTTCGGCAGCTACGGCTGGGGCGACGGCGAGTGGATGCGCAACTGGGCCGAAAGCTGCCAGGGCGCCGGCGCCGCTCTGGTCAGCGAGGGCGTGATCTGCAACGGCGCCCCCGATGACAGCGCCGAGGCCGAGTGCCGGGCGCTGGGCCAGGCTTTGGCCTGACAGGCGCCCCGCATTGCCGGCCGGCCACCCATTTTGCCCCCGACGCGGCGGATAGATCGGCGGGACCTTCCTCCCCTGCCGGCCCGCTCCGCCGGTCCCGGCCCGCATTTTCCGTCCAAGTCCCCGTTTCCGTCCCAGGCCGGCGGAGGCGGGGCTTTTTGTTTGCGGATCATGCCCCTGCCGCTGCTTTGCGCCGGCGGCTGGCACCGTCCGCCCAAAAAGCGGCATCTCGCAATTCTGCTGTTTTCCCCACCGCACCGGGTCCACGCGTCAGGGGAAGGCCGCCTTCCCTTTTTCCTTGTCCGGTACCCCTGCCAGCGCGGGTCTCCCGCCATCGGCCTGCAGACGGTTTGTCCGGCCTGGGGCCTGCCGCATCTCGCACATATCCGGCCAGAAGCGTTTGGGGCAGTGGGTGCGCTGG
>DSLFC04102__coassemble_1531_pt1 | contig 12885 bp, 10 predicted proteins | sample DSLFC04102__metabat2_high_PE_002 | metagenome-assembled genome bin DSLFC04102 | reverse complement strand
TGGACGACCTGGAGCCGGCCGCACCGCCCTCCGGGACGCCCGGCGCCCCGCCTGAACCAGCGCCTTCAAACGCTCCCCCGCAGGCGGAGAAAACGCCGCCCCCGCCGCCAGGCAGGCAGGCGCAGCCCGGCGCCCCGCCCGCAAACAGGCCAAAGTATCTGCCGGAAGGAAAAGGCGGACGCTCAGTGGTCCCTGTTGCAGTCCTGGTGTTGGGCCTTGCGCTGCTGTACGCGGTTTTTCTGGGGCGAAACGACTGGTGGCTGCTCTCGGAACTGCTTTTCACGCAGGAAGCTTCCCCCACCCCGACCCCTGCGGCCGCCTTTGACGCCGGTCCGTTGGAAGGCTGGACGGCAGAGCTGAACAGCGAACTGCTGGATCTGATGGGGCGTCACAGCCTGGTTGCCGATTCCCTGACCGAACCCCAAGGGTACGACTCCGCCGAGGCGGTCATGACCGCACTGGAGACCGGCATGATCGACTGCGTGGTGGGCGCGGAGGTGCATGACCCGGCCGGCCCGCAGGAGGAAGGCTACTATGTGGTAGCGCCGCCTGCGGCCTGGCAGATGGAGGACTGGGGCTTTTACACGATCCTTACCGCAGACCCCGGCGTGTATTGGAAAATCACCATGATCCTGCTGGACGAGGGCTACTATGACAGCGACGATATCTGGTACGCCTTTCTCATCGACCTGCGGGACAACATGGAAAACTCCCTGTACAACCCTGTGTACGAAGCCCCGGACGAACCGACCGCCGAATTGATGGAGCCCTATCTCGATTACTGGAGTCAGGAAAGCGGCAGCGAATACACGCTGTACCGCCTGGATGACGGCGGCGAGCCTTCGGCGTCGTCCGAACCGGAACCCACCGGGGCGGCTGTATCCATGCCGGACCTGATCACGGTCACCGGCACCATCCCCGCCGGGGACGAAGATCTGTCCACCAGCATGCTGTACCATTACAGTGTGGAGGAGGGATATCTGGTCAACGGCTTTACGGGCGGCATCTTTTTTGACGACCCGGTGACCGTGGATCACGGCGGTACGCCCGTGGTGCTGGACAAGGCCGTACTGATGACCGGCATCATCCCGCCCGCGCCGTACCAGGACGTTGAAGTGCTGCGCTTTGACGACTTTGAGCCGGGAGGCCGCTACGAGATCCAGGGCTTCTGGATGGACCCTGCCGACTACTATGGCCAGGGCGCCTGGGTGGACGACAACCTGTTCGGCCCCACCCATACCAACGACGCCGGCGACTGGTACGAGGTCTACGTCTACGCAAGCGGCAACTGCCTTTTCGTCCCCGTCAGCGCCGCACAGCTGGACTGAGCCGACCGCCGGGGGCGGCGCCAAACAAATTCAAACAAAATGAAATCGAGGAGATTACCATGAGCATTTCATCCGATACCGCCGCTGCCGTGTCCGGTCTCATCATTCTGGGCTGGGGCCTTTGGGTCTGGGGCAACGGCCTGATCGGCATGGCGCGCACCGAGACCATCCGCCGCACCTATGGCTCCTTGATCGATGGTTTTTGGGCCTTTATGCGTCTGCTGCGCGCCTTTTTCACGTCAGTCATGCTGGCCGTCATTGTGGGCAATGCCCTGCAGGAGATGGCCGGCGTCAAAACCGAGCTGCTCTTCAGCAACGTGGTTGCCTTTGTTGTGACGGTGGCGCTGAACTGGCTGGTCATTCGCGCCGATCAGCGCCGTTTCTACGACCGCTGCGACCGCGCGCTGGCCAAAAAGATCATCCGGGCTGAGCGTCAGATGGCCTACTCCATCATCACACGCCTCACGCTGATCTTCACCATTGGCACCATCGCCACGCTGTTCGTCGTCACCGACACTTCGGACTATTATCTGGGCAAAGACGGCAGGATCTACCGCGTCAAAGACACCATGTCCCTGTAAAAACCCCGGAAAAGAGGTGTCGAGACAGTATGTACGTAGTCTCACATTTTTGGCTTATGTCCAACCTTTGGTGGGGGCTGCCGCTGCTGGCCGCCGCGTTGGGAGCGGTGCTCCGCCGGGTGCTGCCCCGCACTGCAGCCGCATACGGCGCGCCGGTCTGCCTGCTGGCCGGGGTGGCCGGCGTGCTGGTCTGGCGCGGGGTGCTGCTGGACAGCCTGACTTCTTTGTGGGCTTTTTGGCAAAGCGGACTGCCGCTGCTGGCGCTGGCGGTGCTGGCGGCCGGCGGCGCGGTGGCGTGCGCCGTGTGCCCCGGCCGCCTGGGCTGTGCGGCTGCCGCAGCTGCCGCCGTACCTTGGCTGGCCTGCATGGCCGTGGGCCTGTACGGTCACTATCTCAACTCTTACGGTTCCCTGCATCCGGCGCTGCTGGCGCTCACGCTGGCCGCGCTGGCCGCCGCCGTGCTGGCCTTCTCCGGCGCGTTTGCCCCTGCACCGGCGCCTGCGGCCCCCGCACCGTCCCCGCCCCCTGAATCGGGCCCGGCCGGAAGCCTGACGGTTTTGTGCGGGGCATTTGCCGGGCAGCAGATCCCCCTGCCGGCCGGCGAGGAGCTGGCGCTGGGGCGCGACGCCGCCCTCTGCCACCTGGTTTTGGATGTGACCGATATGCCCGCCTGCCTGTGCACCGTGCGCTGGTTGCCCGGGCGCGGCACCTACCTGGTGGCCTGCCGCACGCAGCAAGGGCTGCTGTGGGCAGACGGACGCAGCGCGCCTCCCGGCTCCGTCATCGAGATATCGCCGGGTTCTGTATGTTACCTGGCCACCGGGCAGCCGGTGGTTCAAATGGGATAAGGAGGAATCGCCTGTGAATTTTCAAAAAGGCACTGCCGCCTGGCGCGGCGCCGTCGCCGCGGCGGTGGGCGCGGGCATCCTGGTGGTACTGGTGGTCATTACCAACGGGTTCAACATCCCGCTGATCCTTTTTGCGCTGGTGCTGGGGCCGGTCTACGGCTTTGGCTACGCCTTTGCCAACTGGCACTACATCATAAAAAAGACCAAGCAGGGTGCTGCCGAAGGCGCTGCCGTGTTTGGTATCGGCCTGCTGCTCTCCCGCCTGACGCGGAACAGCAGCTATGGCGCCTGGGGGTGGGTCTACTTCCTCATCCGTGTGGCCTGGAACCTGGGCATGGGCTGGATCCCCGGCGTGTGGTACGGGGTCCAGGCCATCCGCGCCGAGACCCGGCAGCAAACTTCCCGGCCCCGGCCTGTCTCCCAGGCCGCCCCGCGGGCGCGTGTTTCTCCGCAGGTCGCTCAGGAGCAGCGGGCGCTCAACCGCCAGCGCATCGAAACCCTAAAAGCCGCCATGGCCGCACAGCAGGCTGTGCAGCCCAGCCTGGACTGCGTGGCGGGTGCTTTTGCCGGGGCCAGCTTCCCCGTGCAGCCCGGCGAGGTCCTCTGCCTGGGCAGCGATCCCACCCGCTGCCAGATCGTGCTGCCGGGCACAGCCGCAGCCGCCCGCCAGTGCCTGCTGCAGTACGACAGCGTTCGCGGCTGGCAGGCCAGGGGCCTGCCAGGTGCAAAGACCTATATAAACGGCGTGCAGCCGCTGGGCACCGACGCTTTCCAGCCGCTGCCGGCCGGCACGATCCTCTGCATCAGCCAGGGCAAAAACAGCCAGCGGTTCCGCATCCAGTAACCGGCCTGCATTTTCGCCTTGTGCGCACCTGCCGGGCTTGCCGTTTGTCTCGCCCGGGGCGCCCAAGCAATCCCGGAGACCCCGGCAAAAAGCGGCGATCACAGGGCTCAGCAGCGCAGCAGGCGCCGCTTTGGGGCGCCGCATCGCCGGCGACCGCTCCGCGCATCGGCAGCAGGGTTTACAGCAAAAACTGCCCGCCAGCCATTCCTGCGAATGGCTGGCGGGCAGTTTTCAATTTGGGAACGGTATTATTGCTGGCCGTCCTGCTTGTTTTTCCGCACGCGCAGCACCACCAGCACCACAATGGCCGCGGCGGCCAGAACCAGCACCACCACCAGCGCAGTCAGCGGCAGAGCGTCGCTGGTCTGCGGCAGGGTGGAGACCGGTTTCGGCGTGGGCGTGCCGCCCCAGGTGCCGTTTTCGATGCCCTCGGCAATGTCGGGGTGCTCGTCCGTGGGTGCCGGCGTGGGCGGGGCGTAGGTGTTCAAAAAGGCCAGTTCCTGCACCTTTGTGTTCGGGTCATCATCGGTGGTGGCCCAAATCTCGTGTTGCAGGCCGCCGTTATCGGCGTTGGTCACACGGATGGTCACGGTGTAGACCGTATTGTCGTAGCTCATATAGGCCGTATCGCCAATCTCCTGCTTGACCACATAGACGTAGTCGCCCGGTTTGGTAAAGTGGAAGTTGCTGAAGCTATCGCTGGCATCGCCTGCGATCAGCAGGCCGTCCGCGGCTTCATCCGGCAGCGGCGCGGTCTCGTCCATGCCTTCTGCCAGCTCGATCGTCACATGGAACTGCTCGTCATGGTCACCGTTCAGCTCCACGCTGACCGGCAGTTCCGCAAAGCACTCGTAGGGCACTTCCTCGGCGTTCGCCCGCACAGGCATCATCAGCAGGGCCGCGAGCAGCACGGGAAGCACCAGCAATCCGCTCAGTTTCCGTATCGCTTGATTCATTGTTGCTACCTCCTTCAAGGGATTGGGGGTGGGGCGGGCGCGTGGCCGCGCCCCGGCCCCCGCCCTTTGGGTGGATTTGAACGGTCAAAAGTACTGTGCCATTCGCGAAAAAGTAGTGGATGCAAGGCGCGGAACCGCAGGAATACTTGGTGTATTCCAAGGTTTCGCAACGCAGCAGGCGCTGCTTTTTCGTAGAATGGAACGGTGCTGGGGGCCGTTCAGATGCACCCTTAGCTCAGCTCATGCGGTCCAGCCGCCCGAAAATGACGACACGACCGTTGGTTTCCGCCTCTGCACAGGTGGACAACGCGATCACTTTATCCTGCGGCGTCACGCCGATGTACCGGCTCTGCACCGCGTTCTCATCCAGATAGTTCAGCAACTCGCTCACATCGCCGTCCGGGTAGCGGAGCGGGTCGTAGATCATGCTATCAAACGCATCGACCTGCACGCAGGCGAAAATCTCGATCGTATAGGTTGCGTCCGGCAGATAGAGCGTGCCGCTGGGGTGGGATTCAAAGTAATCGGTGTTGACGAACTCGACCACATCGCCGAACATCGCGCCGTTGTCCATGTGATGACCATAGACAAGGGTGTAGGAGTCCGACAGGTCGCGGTCGTTGTCGCTGTCGAGGAAGATCGAACCGGACAGTGCAAAATCGCCATAGACGTCTTTGTTGACGTATTCCATGTCGGTTTCGCCGATGACGACGGGGTAATCGATGTGGGTATCGTCGATGGTGAGCCAACCCAGGACATCCGGGTTGATTGCCTGGAGCTCCGCCAGCGTGGGGTTGGAATCCGGGTCGCCGGCTGCGGGTTTGAACTGCAACAGGTCGCTGGAAAGAAACGCGCCGTTGAAAACCATAGTGGTATCCCACAGCGAATAGCCGCCGTACAGCAGCATGAGCAGGATCAATTCGGCGGCGAGCAGGCTGACCAGGCGGTCGCCTGCTCGCGCTAGTTTGGCCGCGGTGTGCAAAGGGGGTGCCTCCTTTCGGACCTGGCAGGGCGAGAGCGCAAGGGGTTGTACCGGAACCACCGCCGCCGGCAGTGCCTGAGCGGCCCCGGCCGGCGGCGGGTTGATCCGATACAATAGGTTCAGGGTAAAGGGAAAGTGTTCGGGATTCTGTTAGGGATTAGTCCTCGTTACGCTTGCGCAGGAAGACGAAGCAGCCAGCCGCAGCGATGACGACGAGCAGAGCGTAGGGAGCGATGTCCATCGCGATGCCGGTGGGAGCAGAAGCGTCCTTGGTGTTGGTGTAAGTCACATACGCATCATTTTCGAACGAATTCGCGCTGACCTGGCCAACAATGTCCTTCTCTTCTTCGTCCTTGTCCCAAGGCGTGTTAGTGCCATTGGTTGCAGTTGTACCAGTCGTAACAGAAGTTACATACCCTTCTTCGCCCGCTTTGTCTTCAATGACGGTGTACTGATCGCCCGCACTCAAGCCATACACGACAACATATTCACCGTTGCCCAAGGTAACTGTAAAGGCATCATCGCTGGTTGCAGTGTTAGTTCCCCCTGCCTTCGGTTGGTCATCCGAATCATACACAACATAGTAGAACTTCTCAGGAACAGCCTCGATACCTGCCTCTTCGTCCGCCTCAATGTCTTCATCACCGGCAATAGTGATCGTAAAGGTGAAAGTACCGCTCAAATTAGCGGAATTGCCTCTAATAACCTTCTTAACCGTCAGATCATGAAGCAGGTCTTCCTCTTCATCTGTACCGTAGTAGTTCGTGAAATTGTTGGTTTTGCTTGTCCCGTCCGAATCAACAAGTTCCGTATACGCAACTTCCAGAGCGCCATTATCGCCATTGGTAATGTACACATACAGGGTTTTTACTTCACTAGTATACGTCATACCTGCATAGCTCTGGCCCGCAGTTTCAGTAACAGTATACTTGTAAACGCCCGCATGGTTGAAAATAGCTTCCCCTTCAGCATCAACAAGGTTGACCTGGAAAGTTGCGTTACCTGTGCCATCCGCTCCGAGAACGGTCCCCTGAGAGATTGTGGCGCCAGACTCCTGGGTAACACCACCCGTCACGCCCAACTCGATTCCCGAACTTCTCTCAACTTGAGTCAACGATTCAGCGGGTGCCACCGTAAAGTTGACTGTAACAGCCGGTGCGTAACTATTCTCTTTTACATCGACCGTTTTCTGAATCACGAACTTGTTATCCGTGGGATCAGTCGTGATTCCCGGATCACCGGCCGCGGCAAACGCAGGGACAGCGGCCACGCTGGCCAGCATCGCGGTGGCGAGGAAGGTGGTCGCGATGCGGCCAAGGTTCTTGCTCAATTTCATACTTGGTTCTTCCTTTCTTTCTTTTGATAAAGGATTTTATACACAGGCAGGGAACGCCAATGTAACAATTTGTTTCCCGCATAGCGCCCGCTTGCGGGTGGGTATGCAGGGCGGGGTTTGTGGTGGGCAGGCGGGCTTGTGCTGGCCGCTTTGGCAGGCGGCTGCCACCTTGGAAGCCTCCCCTGCAAGGGAAGGTGGCATCGCCGCAAGGCGATGACGGAAGGGTGCGGCGCCTTGCCAGTCCTTTACCCCCGCGGGTCGATCATGGCCCTGCCGCTGCGGGAAAGGTTCTGCCGCTTTGCACAACGGTACTTGCCAGGCAGTGCGGCAATGCACCCATAAGCGGGCTGCCGCACCGCAGGGAGCTGCGGTTTACAAGCCGCTGCGGCGGATGACGGTAATCACCTTGCCCTTGATCTCGCTGGCCTTTACCGGGCCAAAGTATCGGCTGTCACGCGCGCCTTCGCGATAGTCGCACAGGATGAAGTATTCGTCCTGCGCCAGCGTGAGGGGGTAGGCGGGGCCGTTGTCGTACTTGGGCGTGGTGTAGTAGATGTCGTTTTCCAGCACCGTGCTGCCGTTGACCACCAGGGTGGCCTGGTCGGTGACCTCCACCGTATCGCCGGGGTTGGCAACGATGCGGCCCACATACTGCTCGCCGTCCTTCTCAAACACCAGCACGTCGCCGGTGACCAGGTCGTCCGCCAGGCGGTAGTAGAGCAGCAGGTCACCCGCCGAGATGCGCGGCGACATGTCGTCGTTTTGCATCGGCGTCACGCCAAACGCAAAACCGAACAGCAGCGCCAGCAGCACCACAATGGCGGCGAGTTTGGTAAGGAACCCCGCAATGTCCTCGGCGTCGGCACAGCGGCGGCGCTTGGCCTTGATGATCTCCGCCGGGGTGGGCGGCGTATCATCGGCCTTGGCCTTGCCTTTGCGGCCGCGCTTGGGCTTGGCGATACCCCCAGAAGCCTCCCCTGCAAGGGGAGGTGTCACCGCCTTTTGGCGGTGACGGAGGGGTGCGGCACCTTGCGTGGGCTTTACGCTTTCGGGCGAGGCGGGCTTGTCCGCGGCGGAGGGTGCTGCGGTTTCGCCGTTAGGGTACTGGTCGGGAGAGGCGGCAATGCACCCCTCAGTCGCCTGCGGCGCCAGCTCCCCTTCCAGGGGAGCCTTTTGGTGGGCAGCTTTCCCGGTGGGTCGGTGGTTGCGGGAGACCGCTTGCGGGACGATGCGAGCATCGTCCCCTACGGAGGCGCTTGCCGGCTTACCCGCAGGGGCGGGCGGTTCCGGTCTTGCCGGCTCCGAGCGATCATATCGCGAGTCTGCGGCGGCAGCCGCAGCGCCGGCAACGGACGGAGCGCCGAGCGAGTCCGTTCCCCTGTCTTCCGCCGCCGAAAAGGCGGCGTTTGATGGGGGGCGTTGCTGCGCGGCACGCGCGATGGTCCGGTAGATGCGGCGGGGTTCAGCCATGGGCATCACCACCGGACTTGCGGGCCATCAGGCGGGAAAGGGCCTGGTCGCGCTCGTCAAGCAGGGCCTGATAGTAGGCGGCCTGCTCGTCGTAGACCAGCTGATAGGTGCGCTGCAGGGCTTCCAGCTGCTTCCATACGTCAGCTTCGTCCACCCCGCCGAACACCTTTTTGCGAAATTTCATGGCGGACAGTGCATCCGCGATGTCCTGCATGGTGCGCATAGGCGATTACTCCATGCGGCGGCGGCGACGGCGGGCTGTCACAATGCCGCCGATCAGCGCCAGACCGGCAATGCCGGCCGCCGTGACCATGAGGGTGTAGGGGGTCGTGTGGTTGGACTCGAGGCCGGTGGGGGCGACGATAGGACGATTGTTGGTAACAGTAACGTCAATTTGATCATCCTCAACGGCAATTTTTGTATCACCGATGGCAATACAGCCGTCCTCAACAGTAAGAATGAAATCGCCGTTCTCTCCATTTGCTGAAACAGTGTTGTTTGTTTCAATCGTATAACTGGTACTATATCCGTCCTCATTCTGTTCTGTCTCAACAAATGTGATGATATCGCCAACCTTCACCTTTCGGAGTGTGATGCTTCCGTTGTTGGCAAGGCCATAGCCACTCTCAGTCCAACTGTCCGTTCCGGCATTTTGCCACTCAGCTGTGCCTGCATCAGTAGTCAATTCAATGCCAAACGGTGTCTCTGCATTCGCCTCAACTGCATAGCTCACATCGCCGCGTGTAAGCGAAGTGGTAAAGTGGAACTTCCGAGTTTTCTCACCCATACCAATCGCGTCGCTGCTGCCCTGATCAACCTGCTTGGTAATGACAAGGGTCTTATAGTGGGTATAAGTGTTGGTAACCACTTTTTCCACCGGCGTCTGGCCAGCCGCTACGGTAACCGTATTGTTACTGTTGCTATACTCCGTGCCAGAGCAGTAGTACTCATTGCCAATGTCCGGGGCAATCGTTTCGTTAATGGTATAGGTTTCTTGCGGCAGATCCTCAATCACAATGGAGTTTGCTCCGGTAATCGTAACCGTTGCCGTTGCAGTGGTTCCGTCTTCATCGAGCGTGAAGCTGGCTTTTTCGTCACTTCCCTGAATGGTGTAATCGCCTGCCATGTCTGCCGGACCGGTAATCGTAAAGGTAAATGTTGTACCAGTTGCGCTGCCGGGATTCTCGTCATCACTCCAGATAACCCGCTTGGTGATCTTCAAATCACCGGTGGCAAGGGAGTTCGTGACAGTCAGACCATCATCAGAATAAGATGCCACATAGCCATCCGGAACCGTTTCTACAATGGTATACACAGCCAAAGTACCATCAGCATTGTACTTGGGGACTTGCACTGTCTTAGACCAGGTGTTGGGATCAACGACAGTTGCATTGGCCGCACTTAATGTGACTGTATTGCCAACTATGGTTCTGCCATTCTTCACCTGAATTGCAACAGAGTCCGGGCGCTCGGGATTATTATCGTCATCCCAAATCTTGGTGACCGTGATGTCAGTGGTCTGCTTGGTATTCAAAGTGTTGGTCAGGGCACCGGAAATATCAACATTAGTAAGTTCGAATGTACCATACCAGAACTGGGCCCACTTACTTGATGCTCCAAAATCCAGGTCTACTGTACCGTCAGCCTGAAAATCAATGCTGACCCCTTCTCGAGCCTTCAGTTCCTCAGGCGTCATCCATACAATGTCAGCTGCCTTGATGCCACCTTGAACATTAGATGCAGCCTCTTCAGCGATGCGCTGGCGTTCCGTTTCGTCTGCAGGCGGATTCAACATAACAATCACGGGGTCTTGGCCCTCTGTCCGCTTAATCAGCAGCATACCCGTGCCGCTCAATTCGAACTGATTGCCTTCCGTAGCAGTCTGATGAACCAGGCTCATATCAACATCGTCATAGTGGCGGTCCACAGTAAATGTATTACTCCAATCGGTATCGTCAATCTCCTGGCCATTCGCATCATACATGGTTTCGGAAGTAACTTCGATATCCGTGTAGTAATAGGCATTTTCCATGGTACCAGTAAAGCTGCCATTTTTCGTCAGCCTTACTGTTGTCTCACTAACAGTGGTGCCATTCCACGTTTGCTTGACTGTTACATCGATATGGTCCAGATTATCCGGCGGAGCAATGGTTTCTCCGTCAGCATTTTCAAATGTTTTGGTGATCGTCAGATTATTGCCGGGTGCCGAGTAACTATTCAGGAATGTTACCGTCTCGTTTGCATTTGCATTAAGCGTAATCTTTTTGATCAGGCCTTTCTGCCCATTCACCGTTGTACCGGTATAGCTATAGCCTTTTAAGTCAGCAGCAGGAGTGGTTTCCGTTATCGTATAGGTACCCGGATCAGTGTTGGTCAAAGAATACTTCCAGGATCCATCCTCCGTGGGCAATGCGAAAGAAGCGACCTCGCTCCCATCTTTTGTAACACTGAAGGTGAACGTCCCGGCCGGGACTTCACTGCTGGAAATGCCTTCCACCGTTTTGGAAATGGTGAGATTGGCTTTATCCGGATTCGGCGGAGGAAGTTCAGGGCTGAACCATACTTCATCAATCAGGTTGCCGACCGTCGGATTTTTCGTCGCAGTATCGCCTGCGGCAAAGAAGAAGCGTGTGGCATACTGGCCTTTAGGGACCACGTAGTCGCCGCGGTATGTCTTCCATTGGCCGGTACTGGTATAGGTATAGGTATAATAAAACCAATTCCATTCCCGATCAAGTTTACTGGTCGTACTCACTTTTGTGACGGTCACAGTCACCTGTTTTCCGATTTGACTGCCCGACTGTAATGTATACGTTGCGTATCGTACACTTTCCTGGTTGTCAAGAACCGCATTGATCATTGTTGTCAATACGTTCTGCTGTTGCGACTGGTCCACGCCGTCCAGTAGAGCTTCCGCATCCTGCGTGGACATGATGACGACATACATCGTATCTTTCGCCGACATGATGTAGTTACTCGAACTATTTATGCTTTGTGCATTTCTTGCGCGGTGTGCCAGTTCCCAAGTCAGGTCCGCGCCGGGCACGGTCAGAACATCCTGATACAGTGCTCCCGCCGCATTTGCGTTCAGTTCTGCGAATTTTTCCCCTGCATCGTTGCTGGGCTTATCGTCTTCTGTACCGTACACATAGATATCCTGATTATACCGGCCAATTTCAATTGCGCCGTCGCTGGCTGTGGTCTTCCAGACAATGGGGGAAGACTGTTCAAAACTGCCGTTCAGCAGCTGTGCATAATAAGGTACCTGATATTCCGCGCTACCTACTACCTCATCATTTTGCTTGATTTCAACGCGGTAGGTATATTGTCTGCTACGAATTGTATTTTTTGCGGAGGAATCTGTGATCTGAGCGCAAAGACTTTCAATATCCAGCGCAACGTTCAGCCAGTTGTCCTGCGTATTATAATCATCCCCGGAAACTTTTACCGGTGTAACCGCTTCAAAGCTTCCATTATCCGCTTTGCGATACCAGGTATAAGTAAGGGAATCACTATCCGCTCCGGCGACCGTGGCAACCAAGCGTCCAGTGCTCTTAATCTGATCCTCAATCGTCACTGTCGCAGCACGCAAAGGTGCATAAGAACGGAATGCACCAACGTCATCCTGCACATCTTCCTCGTCCTGCGTCGGTTCAGACTCCTGTTCATCTACCGGCACAGGGGTCTCGGTATCCTCCGGTTCCTCGGTGGATGCAGGGGTCTCGGTATCCTCAGGCTCCTCGCCGGGCGCAGGAGCCTCGGTATCCTCAGGATCCTCAGTAGGCGCGGGGGTCTCGGTATCCTCAGGATCCTCAGTGGGCACAGGAGTCTCGATATCCTCCGGCTCCTCAGTGGGCGCAGGGGTTTCAGTAACTTCCGTCGTAGTCGTACTTGCCGATACGGTGGACGATGGTGCCCCTGAAGTCTCATTTTCTGCGAAGGCCGCACCTGCCAAGCTCAAGGACAGGCAGAGCGCCAGCAGCACGCTGAGTACACGTTTTTTCATTTGCATGTTCAACTCCTCATTACCAGGTGGTTGCCCGGACTTTTGGGACCGGGTTCGGTTTTCTATTTGCAGCGTCCGCGGACGCCGTGGGGTCGTCATGGTGTGCCGCTCAGGCCGTTTGGCTTTGGCCTGCGGTTGGGTCCGCCGGCCAGCCGATGGCCTCCTGCTCCATTTCCAGCATCTGGTCGTACATCTGCTGGCGCAGGGCTGCAAGCTGGTCTTCCACCTGCTGCTGTGTTGCCTTGTACAGGTTGCGCAGGCTGCGCGGGTTGCCTTTTTCCTCCGGCACGCCGGCGGCCTGGCAGACCTCCTGCAGCTGGCGGAAGATGTTGGACCGGTTCCACGTCTGGCCCGTCCGCGTGATGAACACCGGGCCGCGGTAGATGCCGTTTTGGGCCATGTAAGCCAGCAGTTCCTGCTGCAAAGCGGGCGGGCAGCGGAACCGGAAGGCTCCGTCGCGGTAGTTCAGCGTACCGCTGCCCTGCTTGACCAGCTCCGCCGTGACCTGGTTCAGGCACTGGATCGGCACGCCCG
>DSLFC04102__coassemble_1504_pt1 | contig 13198 bp, 10 predicted proteins | sample DSLFC04102__metabat2_high_PE_002 | metagenome-assembled genome bin DSLFC04102 | reverse complement strand
CAGCTATCAGGCTGAAGCGGAATATGAGAGTGCCCAATTGAACTTCGATAACCAATCTGTCACAGTGGGAAGCGCAGATAACGGAGAAGATGGAAACCCTGGAAAACCCGAGAAAAAAATAATTACAGCGACGGTGAGCGGGACTCTGCCAGAAGGTACCAATAACAAGATTGGAACGATTACAATTCAGATAGACTGACATTTTCGTACCTGTGCTAAGAAGTTGGATTAGTGAGGCAAACAGAAAAGGGACAAAGTCGTATGGTTTGTGATACGAATCAGCTTCATTGATACCAGTTGTGGGAAAACAACATTCGGTCCAGACATGTTTTCAGGGGAGACAAAACCTCTGCAATAGGTACAAGCTCTTGCTACTGGCAAATCATTGGCGGGGCACATTCACAACCATCGGTATCATGGCAAATGACATTCGCAATATCGGTGTGATTGTTTTTGGCCGTGCCTAACCAATCAAGCACTTCATTTCAACCACAAAGCAACCTTCCCCACAACCATCTTGGTTGTGGGGAAGGTTGCTTTGTGGCTTTATAGAGCCTGCATTTCTTTTGCTATTCGGTTGTGTGGCGTAAATTGCCTTTCTTCTGGCTCTGGTTTGGTAGGCGGTCACACGGTCTACTGTGGCTGAACTTCGCTTAGACGTCCAAACAGGATGGTGCGCGCATTTGTACCGCTGCCAGCACAGGTTGACATGGCTAAGATTCGATCTTGGGGAGTTACACCGATTTCACGATAATGGTCTGCGTTCTCCTTCAGATATTCCAGCCGCTGCGCTTGATATTCCTCGCTTTGTACCGAAGTAACAAAGACCATCCTATCGTAGGCATCTGTCTCCAGCACGGCAAACAGCTCGATGCGGTAACGGGTATCGGCTAGATACAGCTGCCCTTCCGTATGCTCGTCAAAATATTCCTGCTGCAAAAAATCGTCCAGTATCCCAAACATGGCATTGTTTTCCATATGGTGGCCGTACAGCAACGAATATCCATCTGAGAAATCAGACGCATTAGACGCATCCAGAAAGATGCTTCCGGAAAGACGAAACTCTCCGTATGCGTCGGTATTCACATACTTCACATTGTCGTTCCCCTGCAGCACTGGATAGTCAATGGGGGTATCATATATCGTAAGCCAAGCACGCACATCCGGATTGACCAACGCTAGCTCTTCCAAGCTGGGCGAATTCAGACTGCCATTGTCCTCTGGCTTATACTGCAGCAACGCATCGCTGACCGAGGCGCCCGTGTAGATTTGGTAACTATCCCACATGACATAACCGCACAGTGCAAGGGCTGGTACCAGTATTAGGTACAAGGCCCAGCTCAGCACCCGATCTGCCCCACGAGCAAATCGGGAAGCAAGCGTTAACGCAATGTCCCGTTTTAGCATCTTTCCTGTCATAAATCTGTCAATTACGGCGCTTCCTCGCCAGTACCACAATGGCGGCCACAATCAGTACGGCCAAGAGGGCAAAAGGCAGCACGTCCAACCAGATCCCGGTGGGGGTCGGCTGTTGGTATGTGTTGACAAATGCAACTACCGTACCGCCTTCCTGTACTTTGCCCTCTGCCGTCATCGATTCTACTCTACCAATGGTTACAACATAATTGTCGCCGGGATCCGACTCGGTGATGCTATATTGTGTGCCAACAGGAAGGGCCTGGATCTTAAAGCTTTCGCCGTTTTTCAGCACGAAGGTGCCGTTGGTCACATTGCCATCCGCATCCACCGTGATGGTACGATTTTCCGACTCGGTCCAAACGGTGTATTCGCCCTCTGCGCCTTTCAGCGAGTTGATGGTGAAGGTGAAGTTGCCAGAGGTGTCGTCGCCCACCACAATGTTTTGTACGGTCAGGTCATCGGTGACGGTCTGGGCTTGGGAAACATTGCGGAACACTAGCCTGTCCAGCTTCTGACCAGGCGCATCGGTCTTTTCCGCCCAAATACCGACCAGTGACAGCGTAGTACCATCTGCTTCTGTGCCAACTTCCACTTTTATATTATACTGCGTGGAATCATAGATTAGATCATAAGAATTGATCAATTCTCGATCTGCTGAGTCTCCGGGTGTGTACGACTTGGACTCAGAAACACGGAAGGAGTAAATTCCAGGTTCCTTGAACGTCAGGCCGCTGAGACTAATGTTGGATGTTTTCTCAATATAGTCATCCTTGATCTCCCGGTTGCTCGACATATTGACTTGAGTTTGGATCAATCCGGGCACCTCACCGGGCTTTTCATCGCCCGACGCAGAGGAGTCGGATTTCATAGTGAATTGGAAATAGATATCCGGGATGTTATCCAGCTCCGGCCAAACCCACTGTTTTACCAGAGGGATCGTCTCTTTTGACGTTAGCTTGAGCGGGGTATACTCCGGAGCCGCTAATGCGGGCAGAGCAAACGTCACTATGGTCACGGCAAGTGTAGTGAACACGGCAAAAAAACGACGAAGATTCTTTTTCATCATGCGCTCCTTTTCACTAGATCGTGAGAAAAGCTATGTAGTATCTTATATGCTTTCCTGAGGGGATCAGGTGCGGCGCTTTTTGCTCAGCAATACCAGGCCGCCGCCGATCATTGCGGCAAGCAGCGCGAATGGCAGCATATCCAACACGATGCCGGTGGGAGGTGCCTGCTGCAGGGTATTCAAGAATTCGACAGTTGTCCCTTCTGCCGCCAATTCGCCCGTTGCAGTCAAAGCGTTTGTGCCGCCGATCGTAACAACGTAGTTCTCGCCGGGATCGCTTTCCGTAACGCTGTATTGGGTTCCTACCGGCAAAGACTTTACCACAAAGCTTTCGCCATGCTTAAGTGTAATGGCGTCTCCGGTTACCGTGCCGTCCGATGCGACCGTAATTTTCTTGTCGCCTGCCGGGGTCGTGACGGTATACTCGCCTTCGGCGCCTTTCAGGTTATTAATGGTAAAACTGAAATCGCCGGAGGTGTCCTCGCCGGCTACGGTATTGGTAACCGTCAGATCTGCAGTGGGCTCCGGCTCTTTTTCCTTAGAAACATTGCGGAAAACAAGGTTTTCAACCTTTTCACCGTTAGAATCCTCGACCCAGATGCCTTTGAATTCCAGGGCATCACCTGCGGAATTGACGCCGACCGCAATTTTTAACTTATACCGGCTGGTATCCCACTCCATGTCAAGTGCGTTGACTTTGTCGGTGTCGGAATCATAACCACCGACGCTGTCCTTCTCGTACATAATATAGGAGTAAACGCCTGGTTCGCTGAATTTAAAGCTGTTCATTTTGATTTTTGTCGTGGCTTCCGCATGGTCGCCCACGATAACACTGTTTTCCATATTGATGAGCGTCTGCCAGGTGTTCGCTGGGGGGCCGCCATCGATCAAAACTCCAGAAAGTTCCCCTTCATCCGGGTTCGGATCAGGCGATACCACGATCTGGAAAAGAACCCCCGGCACATCGCTCAGGTTTGGCCAAACCCATTCTTTGGTCACAGGTATATCGCCGGCGCCTTTGATGGGGGCGTAATCCGCTGCCGATGCGGGCAGGGCCATGGCTGTTACTGCTACAGTTAGTGCAGCAATTGTGGATAGTAGTCTTTTGGCAAGTCTCTTCATTTTTTTGCTCCTTTTCCTTTTGATTTGATTTATTTTCAGCCTGGGCCAGCCAGGCCGCTTTCCAGCTATATCTGAGTCTGCCGATGTTAAATCCCTCGGCAACGGAAAAAGGCAATGACCTTACCATCAAGCTCCTCCAATGGCACTGATCCGTACGAACGGCTGTCAGTTCCGTTGGTGCGGAAATCGCACAGCAAGAACACGCAGTTATCCTCCACGGTGTAGGGAAGTTCAATTTGCGCATCATCCGCATAAGTGGGGTAGAAAATTTCTTCACTCTGTACACCACCGTTCACGATCAGTTTCCCGGCGTGGTTCATATTGACCGTATCGCCGCCCGTGGCCACAATACGCCCCACACAAGTTTCTCCTTCTTGGGAGAACAGAACCACATCCCCAATGCGGTATTCCCGCTGCAAGCGATAATACATCAGCAGGTCACCGGGGGTACATACTTTCACCCCGCATCACCGCAAACCCGAAAACCCAAGCCAGCGCCACCCACAAGATAAGCGCGACCACGCCAAGTTTAATCAGAAAATACCGAATATCTCGCCATTGTTCCACCCGACGTGTATGATTATCTGCATTTTCAGGCGGTTTCTGCTGGTGCGGTGATTTGACTTCGAATTTTGTCATTGCGTCCTTAACACTCCCTCAAATGTTAACGGAATATCCAAAATGATAGATGAAAAGTGATGAATTCTGAGCATATTATATAATATGCGTATTATGTCGTCAATCGAATAAGCGTCTTGACACATGTAAAATTTTGTCGTTCATTGCCGTACAATTTGCACGAAACACCTCGACGAACGGAGAGGAACCCGATCGATATTAGTGCTGAGATGAAAGAGAATCAAACGATGGGAAGAAATCGTCCAATTGTGCAGCAGAATAGGTATGATGCCACGGGGCCTTGAACTTGATTTCTGCCAGCGCGAGGGCGACTTTCTGTTCCGTTCGGGCATTATTTCTTCCACGGCTTATGCAATGATTTGGTTTAGGACTACGGAAATATTCAGAAAGTTAGCGCATCGGTGCAAAATTGTAAACAGCTATGGGGAAGATCGATCTACTGAAGGCATTGCTTTACTTAAGATATGTAGCTACGCTCACAAACAAAGCAGACGGGACGGTTTGCTTTGGAACCTTAACAACAATAAATAGAACAAGGCCGTTTCCCGCTCTTTGGCAGGAGCCATGCAAATAGGGAAGGCGAACTTGCCGCTGTGGCGGAGAGCGGAAGCGCAGTGCAGATCCAGCGGAAGGCGTCCGTTACCAGAAGGCCAGACCCGCAAACGCGGAGCCGATAACACAGGGTATGCTGCCTTGCGGTCATCGGCTCCGCGTTTGTGCCGCCGCAAAAAGCAGCAGAGCCGCCCTCAGGTCCGGGGGCGGCTCTGCTGTAAAAGTTCGATCCAAGACAAAGAGTTCCTATTGCCGATGGGCAAAGGCCACGGCAGGGCGGGGCCCGCCGGCCGGTACCCGCCCTGCGACGCTTACCCTTTCTTCGCTTTCACGATCTCGTCGGCGATGCGCATGGCCACGGCGTCCTTGCTTTGCAGCGGCAGGGCCTCGGCGCCGGCGGGGGAGATCAGCGTCACCACGTTGGTGTCCACGCCAAAGCCCGCGCCGGGCACCTTCAGGTTGTTTGCCACGATCAGGTCCAGGTTCTTTTTGCGCAGCTTGGCGGTGGAGTTCTCGATCAGATCCCGCGTCTCCATCGAGAAGCCGCACAGGTACAGCCCCTCCGGCTTGTGCGCGCCCACCCAGGCCAGGATGTCGTCGGTGCGCTCCAGCGCCAGGGTCAGCGCATTGTCGGACTTTTTCACCTTGTCCTCAGCCACGGCGGCGGGGCGGTAGTCGGCCACGGCGGCGGCCATCACCAGCGCGTCGGCGTCCATGGCGTTTGCCTTGACCGCCTCAAACAGGTCTCCGGCCGTGGTAAAAGGTACGGTTTTCACAAAAGGCACACGCAGCCCGGCGTCCCTGGCGCACAGCAGCGTCACGTCGGCACCCCGCAGCATACAGGCTTTGGCCACCGCGCAGCCCATCTTGCCGGTGGAGTGGTTGGTGATGTACCGCACCGGGTCCATCGGCTCGCAGGTGGCCCCCGCCGAGACCACCACCTTCATGCCCTGCATATCCTTTGCGCAGGCCAGCTCCCGCAGGCAGTAGTCCACCAGCACGCTCTCCTCCGGCAGACGGCCGGAGCCCACGTCGCCGCAGGCCAGCAGCCCGGAGCCGGAGGGGATCACGGTAAAGCCGTAGTGTTCCAGCGTTTTCAGGTTGTCCTGGGTGATGGGGTTTTCCAGCATGTGGGTGTTCATGGCCGGGGCCACCAGCTTGGGGCAGGCGGCGGCCAGCGTCACGGTGGTCAGCATATCATCGGCCAGGCCGTGGGCCAGCTTGGCCAGCACGTTGGCGGTGGCCGGGGCGATCAGCATCAGGTCGGCGGCGTTGGCCAGCGACACATGGGCCACGTCGTACTGGAAATTGCGGTCAAAGGTGTCCACGATGCACCGGCGGTTGGTCAGCGTCTCAAACACCAGCGGCGCGATGAACTCGGTGGCGTTTTTGGTCATCAGCACATGCACGTCGGCGCCCAGTTTGACCAGCGCGTGCGCCACATTGGGCATCTTGTAGGCGGCAATGCCGCCGGTGACGCCCAGCACAATGGTTTTGCCCTTCAGCGAAATATCCGGCATAGTCCCGGCCTCCTCAGATGGATGGAATCAAATGGTGTGTTTGGGTGGTTTCTCTGCCCTTCAGTGTACCATATCCGGCGCAGCAAATGCAACGCCGCCCCCGGCTGAAAAACGGGAAAGGCTTGCCAAAACTGCCGCATTTTGATACGGTATTGATACAACCGGGGGATAAGATGGGCCCAAAGGAAGAAACAAGGCGGCGCGGCCGGCACCCCCGGCCCGCCCGCAGACCACGAAAGGAGCCTGCCATGAAACACCCTGCCCTCCGCCCGGCCGCCCTGCTGTCCGCGGCGCTTCTTACCCTGCTGTGCGCCTGCGCACCGGCCGGGACCGCCGCGCCGACCCCGACCCCCACCTCCGCATCCGCCCCGGACGCCGCCGCATCGGCCGGACCCTCGGCCGGCGCGCCGCTGGAACAGCCGGTATCCACCGGGTTTGAAAACCTGACCCAGGTGTCCGGCAGCAGCTACGGCAGCGGCAGCGGCGAGGGCTTTTACGAGCTGATCGCGCGCCAGGACGGCAGCGCCAACCTGCGCTACATCGACTACGCCAGTGCGCGGGAGATCTACCTCTGCGCCGCGCCCAACTGCACCCACGACAACGAGAGCTGCCCCTCCTGGCTGGCGGACCCCGCCTGCAGCCCGCTGGTGGTGGGGGACAGGCTGCTGCTTTTCTACCCGTACCCCTCGGCCACGGCAGGCCGGCCGATGCAGATCCTGAAAGCGGGGCTGGACGGCAGCGACCGCCAGACGCTGATCGAATTTGATGCGTCGGAAAGCTGCCGGTCGCTGGTCAGCGCCAACGACCATCTGCTGGTGATGCTGGTCACCCGCACCGACGATACGGGCACCGACGTGGAGCAGGGGCTGGTCTCGGTCAACCTGGACACCGGCGAGCGCAGCAGCTTTTACACCGTGCCGGAGGGGATGTCGCCCCAGTTCCTGGGCGTGACCGAAAGCGGCTACTGCATCCTGTACACCGTGCAGGAGACCCTGTCGGACGAGGATTTCCCTGACACGGAATGGAGCGAGAACAGGGACAAGATCTTAAGCAGCCGGGTGCACCACTGGACGGCGGTGCCGCTGGGCGGCAGCCGGGGCAGGGAGATCTTCCAGGCGGCCGGCGACCTGCAGTGCATGGTGGCGGACGACGGCATCTATGTCTTTAACGTCAACACGCAGGAGCTGCGGCGAGTCACGGTGCCGGACGGCCGGGAGGAGACGGTGGCGGCGCTGCCCCCGCAGGAAAACTGGCAGCCCTACAGCGCCGTCTTTGACCGCAAGGTGGGGGATTGGCTGCTGTTCAGCGTTTCGTACTACACCGACGAGATCAACGAGGAGACCGGCAACCCCCATGCCACCGACCTGAGCTACGCGGTCAATACCGTCACCGGCGAACAGCGGCAGCTGCAGATCCAGTACGACTACTATGGTTCCTCCCGCGCCTGCACCGTGCTGGCCCGCACCGACACCGACCTGTTTCTGCTGACCAGCAACCATGGCGGCGACCAGATGCACTACGGCTTCCAGTACGGCATTATCCCCATCCAGGATTACCTGGATTCCAACGCCGCCGCCCTGCGCCCGGTGACCGTCCTGACCGGCTAAGCGCCGGCCGCATCCGGCTTTCCGGCCGGGCCTTGTCCTTTTTGAGCGGGATACAGCGCGCCGGGCCGCCCTGTTTGGGCGGCCCGGCGTTCTGCTTTCGTTAGATTATGTGTTAGATTATCCGTAAAAACCCGTAAGACCATAAAAAACAAGCACCGATCCTCCATGTGAAACCAAAAACAAAAAAGCCCCGAAACCAACGCTTTGACGTGGTTTCGGGGCTTTGCGCTGGAGCTGTTAGGCAGATTCGAACTGCCGACCTCATCCTTACCAAGGATGCGCTCTACCGACTGAGCTATAACAGCAAATGGCGACCCGAATCAGGCTCGAACTGACGACCTCTAGCGTGACAGGCTAGCGTTCTAACCAACTGAACTACCGGGCCATTTCCCAGCTTTGTTGCTGCCGTGGCGGCTGCAACGCTATATATTATATCCGCCAAACGGGCAAAAGTCAAGGGGTTTTTGCAAATTTTTTTCGATTTTTTTGCCCCGGCGGCAAGATTTTGGAAAAGTGGCGCAATACCGCAGTTTGCGCGCCCGCCGGCCCGGCGGGAACGGGTCAGCTTTGCGCCTCCGCCGGTGCGGCGTGGCAGCGATGGCCGTCCCATTCGCCCAGCGTCACCGTCACAATGTCGCCGGAAGCATGCCCCGGCGCGCACACCACCACCGGCAGGTACTGTTTGGTGTAGCCGGTAAAGGTGTTGGCGGAAAGCGGCGTTTCCAGCAGCACCTCGGCCCGGCGGCCGGCCATGGCGGCGGCCACCTGGGCGCGCACCGCCTCCACCGCGGCGGTCATGCGGCGGCTGCGGGCCTCCTTCTCATGCTCCGGGATCTGGTCCGGGAAGTCGTACGCCGGCGTCCCCGCCCGGCGGGAGTAGGGGAACACATGCACCTTCAAAAACCGCTGTGCCTGCACAAAGGCCATGCTCTGCAAAAAGTCCTCCTCTGTCTCACCGGGGAAACCCACGATCACGTCGGTGGTCAGGCTGACATTCTCCTCGCCAAAGGCCGCACGCAGCTTTTCGGCTACCTGGGCGTACTGCTCGGCGGTGTAGGGGCGGCGCATGGCCCGCAGCGTCTTGCTGCAGCCGCTCTGCAGGCTCAGGTGGAACTGGGGGCAGAGCTTGGGCAGCGCCGCCATTCGGGCGATATCCCGGTCTGTCAGCTTGTCCGGGTCCAGGCTGCCCAGCCGGATGCGCCGGATGCCCTCCACCTGGCTGGCCTTTTCCAGCAGGTCGGCCAGGCCGGTGCCGGTGTCCAGCCCGTAGCTGGGCAGGCTGATGGCCGAAAGCACCACTTCCTTGTAGCCGGCCGCCGCCAGGTGGGCAAGCTCCTGCAAAATGCTTTCCTCGCTGCGGCTGCGCACCGGGCCGCGGGCGCGGGGGATGACGCAGTAGGCGCACTGGCGGTTGCAGCCGTCCTCCACCTTGACAAAGGCGCGGGTATGCTCGGCAAAACGCTCGATGGGCAGTTCCTCAAACTGCTCGCCCTTTTGGTGGGGGCGGATGTCCACGATGCGCTCCTCCTCGCCGTCCAGCACCTTCTGCACCAGGCCGGGCAAAATGCGCCGGCTGCCGGAGCCGGTCACCACGTCGGCCTCCGCCACCGCGGCGGCTTCCTCCGGGAACGCCTGGGGATAGCAGCCGGTCAGCACCGTCACGGCGCCGGGGTTCTCGCGCTTGGCGCGGCGCAGCCATTTGCGGCTTTTCTGGTCGCCGAAATTGGTCACGGTGCAGCTGTTGACAATGTAGACGTCGGCCTCCTGGCCGGCGGGCACCACGGTATAGCCGTTTGCCTCAAACAGCTGGGCCATCGCCCCGGATTCGTTCTGGTTCACCTTGCAGCCCAGGGTATAAAAGCTGACGCGCATGGGGGTAACTCCTATCTCTTTGTTCTGCCCCGCACACAGGGGCGGGGGAACGATTTGCTATTTTCTCTATTATATCGGAACCCGCCCCAAAGCGCAACGCCGCGGCGGGCGTCCTATTTCGGAGTTTTGCCGCATAGGCTGGAATATCGCAGCTGCCCGCCCGGCGGGCAATACAAATCCAACACGACAGGGGGAGGCAGCCCAACCATGAAAACACGCATCCTGGCTTTGCTTCTTTGCGGGGCGCTGCTGGCGTCCGCCTTTACGCTGCCTGCCATGGCAGAAACCATCACGCCCGCCACCCAGGCGGACTTTGACCTGCCCTGCCAGGCCGCCATCCTGGTGGACCTGGGCACCGGCACCGTGCTTTACGAGAAAAACGCCGACGAACAGCGGGCCATCGCCTCCATCACCAAGGTGATGACGCTGCTTTTGACCTTCCAGGCATTGGAGGCCGGCCGGGTGCAGCTGACGGACGTGGTGCCGGTGTCCGAGCACGCCTACGGCATGGGCGGCAGCCAGATCTGGCTGGAACCCGGCGAGCAGCTGACGCTGGAAGAGATGCTCAAGGCCATCTGCATCTCCTCGGCCAACGACGCCGCCGTGGCGGTGGCGGAGTACATCGGCGGCAGCGAGGACGCCTTTGTGCAGCAGATGAACGCCGAGGCCGCCCGCCTGGGCATGACCGGCACCCACTTTGAGAACGCCTGCGGCCTGGACGAGACCGGGCACCTTTCCACCGCCCGCGACGTGGCGGTGATGAGCCGCGAGATGCTGCTCCACCACACCGAGATCGCCGACTACTGCACCATCTGGACCGACACGCTGCGCGGCGGCGAAACCCAGCTGGTCAACACCAACAAGCTGCTGCGCAGCTACCAGGGCATCACCGGCTTAAAGACCGGCACCACCGGCGGGGCGGGGGTGTGCGTCTCGGCCAGCGCCGAGCGGGACGGCCTGGGCCTGGTGGCGGTCATTCTGGGCGCGCCCAGCAGCAAGGACCGCTTTGATGCCGCCCGCACGCTGCTGGACTACGGCTTTGCCAACTACCAGAGCCTGACTGCCGAACTGCCCGCCGACGCGCCCAAAACGCTGCCCGTTGCCCGCGGCGCCGAGGAGACCGTGGAACTCAACTACACCGCCCCCGGCAGCTTCCTGGCAGCCAAGGGGGACGACGCGCAGCTGGAAGTACAGCTTGCCCTGCCGGAAAGCGTCGAGGCGCCGGTGGCCGCCGGCCAACAGCTGGGCACCGTGACCGTCCTGCGCGGCGGGCAGACGCTGGCCGAATACCCCGTTGCCGCCGCCAATGACGTTGCTGCGCTGAGTTTCGGCCTGTGCTTCCGTCGCCTTGTTGAAGCCTTGCTGCTGCACGCCTGAAATTTTGTGCAAAACTGGTAAAAAACGGCCCGGTTTGGCTTGACAAAGAACTGTCAAAACGGTATCATGGAAGTTACAAAAGGGGAGCCGCCGGACGGGGCCGGGCATCGCCGGAAACGGGCCGGCGGCTCTGAATAACAAAGGAGGATGCAAACGATGAGTGTCAAGTTCAATGGCAAACATCTGGCAAAATTTATCCGTCCTGAAGAGTACGAGGCGATCTACCCCCAGGTCGAGGCCGCCCACAAGCAGCTGGCTGACCGTACCGGCCCCGGCAACGATTTCCTGGGCTGGATGGACCTGCCGACCACCTATGATAAAGAAGAGTTTGCGCGCATCAAGCAGGCCGCCGAGAAGATCCGCTCGGATTCCGACGTGCTGCTGGTCGCCGGCATCGGCGGCAGCTACCTTGGCGCGCGCGCAGTGATCGAGGCCTGCCGCGGTGTCTACCATAACGACATCGACGACGGGCCTAAGATCTATTTCTGCGGCAATACCATCTCGCCCACCTACTTAAACGACATCATCCGCGTCACGAAGGGCAAACGGTTCTCCATCAACGTCATCTCCAAGTCCGGCACCACCACCGAGACCGCGCTGGCCTTCCGGGTGCTGCGCAAGCTGCTGGAGGATTCCGTCGGCCCGGAGGAGGCCAACAAGCGCATCTACGCCACCACCGACCGCAGCAAGGGCACGCTGAAGCAGCTGGCCGATGCCCAGGGCTGGCCCACCTTTGTGGTGCCGGACGACGTGGGCGGCCGCTACTCGGTGCTGACGGCCGTGGGACTTTTGCCCATCGCCTGCGCCGGCATCGACATCGACGCGCTGATGCAGGGCGCCGCCGACGCCTGCGCCAAGTACAGCGTCCTTAGCCCCGACAACGACGCCTACCGCTACGCCATGACCCGCAACATCCTGTACCGCAAGGGCAAAACGGTGGAAACGCTGGCCTGCTTTGAGCCGGACTTCGCCATGATGAACGAGTGGTACAAGCAGCTGTTCGGCGAGAGCGAAGGCAAGGACCAGAAGGGCCTGATGCCCACCTCCTGCATCTTCTCCACCGACCTGCACTCGATGGGCCAGTTCCTGCAGGACGGCAGCCGCATCATGTTCGAGACCTACGTGGATGTCAAGACCCCCCGCGAGGACTACTACATCCCCGCGCTGGAAGGCAACTTTGACGGCCTGAACTTCCTGGCCGACCAGAACATGAGCGTCGTCAACCGCAAGGCGATGGAGGGCACCATCCTGGCCCACACCGACGGCGGCGTGCCGCTGGGCGTCATCGAGGTGGACAGCCTGGAAGCCTACGACGTGGGCTGCCTGATCTACTTCTTCTGGAAAGCCTGCGCCGTGTCCGGCTACCTGCTGTCGGTCAACCCGTTCGACCAGCCCGGCGTCGAGAGCTACAAGAAGAATATGTTTGCGCTGCTGGGCAAGCCCGGCTACGAGGACCGCAAGGCCGAGCTGGAAGCCAAGCTCAACGGCTGAATTTTGTATCCGCCGCATCTGCCGCAGCCCGGCAGATGCCTGAAACCCAAAGGAGGTACCCCCCTATGATTAAGCTGATCGTTGGCCCCAAGGGCGCCGGTAAGACCAAGACGATGATCGACATGATCAACGCCGCCGTCAAGACGACGGAGGGCAACATCGTCGTCATCGAAAAGTCGATGAAGCTGACCACCGACATCAACCATGCCGCCCGCCTGCTGGACGTGGACGAGTACGGCATCCAGGGCGCGGACATGCTGTACGGCTTTGTCGCGGGCGTTCTGGCCGGCAACTACGATATCACCGAGCTGTTCCTGGACGGCCTGCTCAAGATCGTGGATCACGATATGGACGCCGCCGCCGCGCTGCTGGCCAGGCTGGACGCCATCACCAAGGACGTGGAGGTCATCGTCACCGTCTCCTCCGCCGAGGATGCGCTGCCGGACAGCATCAAGAAGTATCCCCACGCCTGATTTTTGCAGGCGGGGCGGGGGCCGCCAAGGCTCCCAATGATCCAAGTTTGACCGCAAAAG
>DSLFC04102__coassemble_1436_pt1 | contig 13871 bp, 10 predicted proteins | sample DSLFC04102__metabat2_high_PE_002 | metagenome-assembled genome bin DSLFC04102 | reverse complement strand
CTGAGCGTGATGGAAAGCCTGTACCACGCCGGCTTTGAGAACGAGAGCAAGGTGGACATCCGCTGGGTGGACAGCGAGCTGCTGCTGGACCAGCAGCGCTGCCACGACGAGCTGCATGAGGTGGACGGCGTCATCATCCCCGGCGGCTTCGGCGACCGCGGCATTGAGGGCATGATCCAGGCCGCCCAGTACGCCCGCGAGAACGGCCTGCCCTGCTTTGGCATCTGCCTGGGCATGCAGGTGATCGTAATGGAGTACGCCCGCAACGTGCTGGGCTACGCCGACGCCAACTCCAGCGAGTTCACCCCCGACGGCGCGCACAACGTCATCGCGCTGATGCCCGACCAGCAGGGCAACATCCCCAAGGGCGGCACCATGCGCCTGGGCAAATACCCCTGCATCACCGCCGAGGGCAGCAGGATGCGCCAGTTCTACGGCAAAGACGAGATCGACGAGCGCCACCGCCACCGCTACGAGTTCAACAACGATTTCCGCGCCGAGATGCAGGACAAGGGCCTGACCATCGCCGGCACCAGCCCGGACGGCCGCCTGGTGGAGGCCGTGGAGCTGACCGACCGGGATTTCTACCTGGGCGTGCAGTTCCACCCCGAATTCAAGAGCCGCCCCAACCGCGCCCATCCGCTGTTCAAGGGCTTTATCGCCGCCGCGCTGAAATACCAGGGCGAGATGATCGACAAGGCCCACGCCCGCATGGCCGAGCCGCAGGAAGAGCTGTGACCCCCGCCCGACCGCGCATACCATCATATTGCCTGCCGCAGGGCCTGCGCCGCGCTTTAACCGCCGCGCAGGCCCTGCTTTTTTGCGGCGCGGCCCCGGCCGGGAGGCGATTTCGGTGGGTGTGCCAGAAAACCGGTGTCCGGGCAGCGGATTTTTTACAGCGCCGGGCGCAGTTTTCGGCCGCCGGACGGTTCCCATCCGGGGCGGGCTGTGGTATAATGGTATGGTTTCAGCGCAGGCGGCTGCCTGGGCTGACAGGGCGGCGTCCGCCCTGCAAGCCCCATATTTTTCCCTTTTGCTTTTGACCCGAAAGGAGCCATTTATGAACGAACCTTCCAAGGCGCCGGTGGTGCGCGTGGTCATGCGCCTGCTGCAGGGCGCCCTGATCGGCCTGGGCGCGGTGCTGCCCGGCATTTCCGGCGGCGTGCTGTGCGTCATCTTCGGTATTTACAAGCCCATTATGGAGCTGCTGTCCAACCCCATCCGCAACTTCAAGACCCACGTGCCCAAGCTGATCCCCGTCATCATCGGCGCAGGCATCGGCTTTCTGGGCATCGCCAACCTGCTGTCCTTCTTCCTGGACGCCTATCCCGACCAGTCGGTCTGCCTGTTTGTCGGCCTGATCGCCGGCATGCTGCCCTCGCTGCTGCGCGAGGCCGGCGAGCAGGGCCGCACCAGGGGGTCCTACATCTCGATGGCCGCGGCCTTTGTCATCGTGCTGGCGCTGCTGTTCACGCTGAACTACGTGCTGTCGGTCAGCATCACGCCCAACTTCGGCTGGTATCTGTTCTGCGGCTTCTGCGTGGCGCTCAGCGTCATTGCGCCGGGCATGAGCTTCTCCACCCTGCTGATGCCCCTGGGCCTGTACACCCCCTTTGTGGACGGCCTGGGCCACCTGGACATGGGCGTGATCCTGCCGGGCGCGCTGGGCGCCATCGTCACCGTCATCTGCCTGGCCAAGGGCATCAACGCGCTGTTTGAGCATTTCTACTCGCTGGCGTTCCACGCCATTGTGGGCATCGTGGTGGCGGCCACCATCATGATCGTCCCCTTCGGCAGCTTTGCCCAGGCGCTGGTGCCCAACCTGATCTGCCTGGTGGCGGGCGTGGTCATCGCGCTGGCGCTGGACAAATTCAACAGCCGCTTCCCCAAGGAGGCGTAAGGCCCGCCCATTGCCGGCGCGCATCCGCCTCCATCCAAACGCGCCGGGGGGTTAGACGCCCCCGGAAGCAAAGTTTCACATTTTGCCGCTGCACCGCCGTTTTGGCGCTGTGCAGCGGCTTTTTTCCGCTTCTGCCGCCCTTTTGCCGAAAGTTTACACCGCAGCCCGGCCCAAAAAGCTGTTTTTATGCGCAAAGATATGCTATAATACAAATCAATCACCCTGCAGCGGAAGGAGGCGCACACCATGCCCAACAAGGAAGGCGGCTACGGCGGCTATCAGCGCAAGCCTGACCGGCAGCGGCAGGTCCGTGCGCCCGGCAGCAGCGGCGGCGTGCGGCGGGTCCCCCCCGGCGGCGCCGCCCCCAGCCAGACGCCCCGCAGCCCGGCCGGGCAGAGCGGCAGCCGCAGCCGGCAGCCCGCCCGCCCCGCCCAACAACCGCCGCGGCAGGTCTACCGCGCCCCCTATGCGCCGCCCACCGCCGACGAGGCCGACGGCTGGCAAAAGCCCCCTGCCCCGCCCCGGCGCGCCGCAGCGCAGCCCCGGCCCACTCCGGCGCAGCAGGCGCTGCGCGCCGCAGCCCGCCGCGCCCGCCAGGACCGCCGCCTGCGCCGCCGGCTGACGCTGACCGGCACGGCGGTGTGCATCCTGCTGGCGGCCGGCGTGATCAACGCAGTGCTGCCGGCGGACAGTGCCGGCGCCACGTCGGAGACCGCCCAGGACCCCACCGCGGGGCTGACCGCCTCGCTGGTGGCGCCGCTGCCCTACGCGGCGTCCCAGGACGGCGGGATCACCACCATCCAGGACTGGGGCGACGTGGGTCCCGCCCGCCAGACCGACAGCTACACCTACACCGCCGCCCCCGCCCAGCCGGCCGCCCTGCCGGCGTTTGGCCGGGTGGACCTTGACTGGTTTGACGACGCCGCTTTTTTGGGCGACTCGCTGACGGTGGGTTTTGTGGATTACGAGATCAATGTGGGCGACGCGCAGATCCTTGGCTACGAGGGCGCGTCCCCCAACCAGATCGCCAACCGCGCCACCATGGCCAACGGCGAGGTCGCGCTGGACGTGCTGTCCGGCGCCCAGCCCGCCAAGCTGTACCTGCTGATGGGCGCCAACGCCCTTGCCTACCAGACCGGCAACGACGAGGGCTTTTTGAGCTACTACGGCCAGATGCTGGACGAGCTGAAAGCCGCCCTGCCCAACACCGCCATCTATGTGCAGTCGGTGCTGCCGGTGCGGTCCGACGTGGCGGCCGAGATGCCCGGCCTGACCCCGGAGCGGGTGGCGTCCATCAACGCCTCGCTGCAAACCATGGCGGCCGAAAAAGGCTGCTACTACCTGGCCCTGACCGAGGCTCTGTGCGACGAGAACGGCTACCTGAACACCAGCTACGCCGAGCAGGACGGCCTGCACCTGACGGTGTCCGGCTACAACGCATGGGTGGACTACCTGTGCACCCATGTTCCCTACGACAAGGACAACCCCTACCAGATCGGCAGCGACTACTACCTGACCGACAGCATGAAAACGCTGCTCTCGGACCTGCCCTGACTTCCCGACTGCCAGAAGAAAAGGAACGTGAATCCCATGTCCAACGAAACCACCCCGGAGCGCAGCCCCCAAACGGAACCGCAGCCTGCCGCCGAGGCCCCCAAGCGCCGGCGTACCGCCAAAAAGGCGGCCCCCGCCCCGGAAGCGGCGGCCGCCGGGGCCGAGCCCCCCAAACCCCGCCGCAAACGCACCGCCAAAGCGGCCGAACAGCCCGCCTCCGGCCAGACGGCACAGGGGAGCGCCGCGCCGCCTCCCCCGCCGCCCCCGCCGCCGGCCGGCGCGCCCCTCTACCAGGGTGCGCAGTACCAGTGGCCGGGCGGCGCGCAGTACCAAAACGGCGGCATCCCCTATGCCAACCGCAGCCGCAATGCCCGGCGCAGCAAATCCGGCGACCCGCCCATCCCCTGGTTCATCGTGTTTCTGGCCTTTATCTTTGCCACGCCGGTGGGCATCGGGCTGTTTGTGCTCAACGTGGTGCTGAGCCAGCGGGACAAGTTTATGCCGCAGCGCGGCGCCCGTTCCGCCTGGCAGCCGCAGGGCGGCGCCCCCTCCCCGCAGGCGGCCGGGCAGCCCCAGTCGAAGGACGCCTCGGACAAGCGGCTGGCCGACACGCTGATGATCATCGGCATGATCTTGGCGGCCATCGGCGGCTTTTCCAGCCTGGCGGTGCTGTTTGACGAGCTGTGGATCCTGACCGACCTGGGCGACATTGCCTGGTTTTTGGAAGAGATCTGGCCGGTGGCCATGATGCTGTTCGGCGGCCTGGCCTGCTGCTTTGCCTCCCACCGGGTGCGCACCGGCTGGCTGACCCGCCGCAAGATCGCCAACATTGTGGGCGACGCCGATCACATGTACATCGCCGACATAGCCGCCGCGCTGGGCTGCAGCGTGGACAAATGCGTGGACCACCTGGAAAACTGCATCGTCAAGGGCGTTTTCGGCCAGGGAGCCTACCTGGATATGCGCAGCATGTCCCTGGTGGTGCGGGGCGCGGCCCCGGCCCCCAGGCAGGCGCCCGCCGCCCCCAAGCCGGAGCCGGAACCCCGGCCCGAAGCCGCCGCCCCCGCCCAGCCGGAGGAGGAGACCCGCTACGACAAGATCTTGAAGGAGCTGCGCCGCATCAACGACGCCATCCCCGACGAGGAGATGAGCGCCAAGATCAGCCGGCTGGAAGCGGTCTCGGCCCGCATTTTTGAGCAGATCCAGGACGACCCGGACAAGCTGCCCCAGCTGCGCAAGTTCATGGACTATTACCTGCCCACCTCGCTGAAGCTGCTGGACACCTACGCCGAGCTGGACGCCCAGGGCGTGGAGGGCGCCAACATCACCGAGTCCAAGACCCGCATCGAGCGGTCGATGGACACGCTGGTGACCGCCTTTGAAAACCAGCTGGACAAGCTGTTCCAGGACGACGCGCTGGACGTGAGCGCCGACATTGAGGTGATGGAGAAGATGCTCTCGGCCGACGGCCTGGTGGGCGACAGCGACCCCTTCGGCCTGCAGGGCCGCAGGTAAGCCCCGCCGGCAAAAGGCACGCCCCCGCCGCACAGGGGGGCAAAAAGCAAGCAAAAAGGCACCGCGCCGCGGCCCGTACAAGGGTCCCGCAGCGCGGTGCTTTTTGTTGTCCGTGTGGAATCTGCGGCGGCGGGGACCCCGCCAAAGCCCTGCCGGAAAACAGGCGGATGGATGTTCCGCCCGGCCCGCTTTACGCCTTCACCGCGGCGGCAAGGGCGTCGGCCAGGGTGGTCAGGTCGGCGTACTGGGCCGGCGCCAGCGTGCCGCGCAGCGTCAGTTTGGCGTCCAGCAGGGTGCAGTTTTTCAGCTCGCCCACACGCTCAGCCATCAGCTTGGCGGACATGGGGGCCCAGCTGCCGTTCTCGATCAGGGCAAAGGTGCGGTTTTGCAGCGACAATGCCTTCAGGTCCTCCAGCAGGTGGGCCATGGGCAGGTAGATGCCGCCGTTGTAGGTGGGGGCCGCCAGCACGATGGTGGAGGCGCGGAAGCACTCGGCCACCGCCTCGCTGACATCCGTCACCGACAGGTCCCGCACGGCGATGCCCTGCACGCCGCGGTCGGCCAGGCAGCCGGCCAGCGCCTTGGCGGCGTTGGCAGTGTTGCCGTACATGCTGCCGTACAGGATGACCACGCTGTTGTCCTCCGGCTGCCAGCGGCTCCACAGGTCATACTTGCCCAGGAACCAGGCCAGGTCCTGCCGCCAGATGGGCCCGTGCAGCGGGGCGATGACCTGGATGGGAATGCCGGCAGCCTTTTTCAGCACTGCCTGCACCTGGGCGCCGTACTTGCCCACGATGTTGGCGTAGTAGCGGCGGGCATCGTCCAGCCAGTCCCGCGCAAAATCCACCTGGTCGGCAAAAATGTTGCTGTCCAGCGCGCCGAAGGTGCCGAAAGCGTCGGCCGAGAACAGCACCTGGGTGGTCTTGTCATAGGTGAACATGACCTCCGGCCAGTGGACCATGGGCGCCATGACAAAGGTCAGGTCATGGGTGCCCAGGCTGAGCACGTCGCCCTCCTTGACCAGCAGGGCCTCGTCCACCTTGCCGGCGCTGGCGGGGAAATAGGCCTTGAGCATGGGCACCGTCTTGGCGTTGCAGACGATCTGCGCCTCCGGCCAGCGCAGCAGCACCTCGGCGATGGTGGCGGCGTGGTCAGGCTCCATATGATCGACGATCAGGTAGTCCAGGCTGCGGCCGCCCAGCGCATGGGCGACGTTTTCCAGGAACTGGCCGGACACGCTGGCGTCGGCGGTGTCCAGCAGGGCGGTCTTTTCGTCCAGGATGACGTAAGCGTTGTAGGACACGCCCCGCGGGATGGGAAACAGATTTTCAAACTTGGCCAAGCGGCGGTCGCTTGCGCCGACATACCAGGTATCGGCGGCGATCAGATGGGTGCAGTGCATATGCGTTTAACCTCCCTGTTTGGCGGGGCAGGACGTCCCGCACTGTGTAAGCGGCAGGCCAAAACCAGGTGCCCGCCGTTGAATGTTCCATCCGCCAGTATAGCGCAGCAGCGGCGGATATACCGTTGCCCGCGCAACAAAAGCGGAACTTTACTGAAAAACAGCCCCCGGCACAGGCATTCTGCCCGCCGGGCATGGCTTCCTGCAATAGTATACCACAGGCCGTCCCCCGCCGCAAAGTGTTTTGGGGCGCTTTGCGCGAATTTGCGCCGCCCGAACCGCAAAAAAGCCGCCCTGCGGGGCAGGCCATGGCAGGCCGGCGGCGCAGGGCGGTGTCCATTTGTATCCGGTGTTTGAAACAAGACGGCCGAAAAGCGCGTCCGGGCCGCTTACTCGCGCTCCAAAGCGGCGCGGGGCTGCTCGGCGGGAAGCGCCGCGGGGCGGCGGGCCAGCTCGGCCGACACGGCGGAGGCCACCCGGTCCACCGCCACGGCCAGCACGATGCCGCAGACCACGTCGATCACGCTGTGCTGCTTGAGCAGCATGGTGGAAAGGATAATGGATATATCCATGATCCGTGCGCAGATGCGCACGGCGTGGCCCCTGCGGCCGGTGAGCAGGCTGCTGCGCTGGTAGGCAAAGTCCAGCGTGAGCGAGTTGAACACGTGGATGGACGGGCAGACGTTGGTGGAGGTATCGGCGCTCCACAGCCCGCGCACCAGCTGGCTGAAAATGTCGCTGCCCTCGATGGAGGCCGGGCGCAGGTCAACGCCGTTGGGGATGACCGCGCAGATCATTAGCGCCAGGGTCATGCCGGCAAACAGCGGCAGGCACAGCCGCCAGAACTCCTGCTTGGGGGCGCGGTACAGCTGCCAGAACAGCGTGCCCACGATCCACAAAAACCACAGGTAGTAGGGGATGATGGCGTATTTGACAAACGGGATCATATCGTCCAGCCGGCAGTGCAGGATGACGGTGGGCACAACGCTGCTTTCCAGCAGGGTGAAAAAGGATAAGTAAAACACCAGATACAGCGCCATGAACTGGATGGGATGGCGCTTACACCAGGTAACCATATGCAAAGCTCCTTTGCTGCTGCGGACCGGAAGCCCCGGTCCAACATCCACATTATACTGCATCGGCCCGGTATTGCACAGTGCAAAAACCAACAAGATATTTTGCACGGCAGGGCGCGAATTTGTAAGCCTGGCCAAAGCCGGAACGCAGTCCGCACGCCGGCGGCGCGGTGCACCTTGCACGGCCGGCGGCCCCGGCACAGGCGGCTTCTGTCTATAAAAACGAAGGACAGGGCGGGGATTTTGCAGGCGGCGGGCTTTTTTACAAAAAATTTTGTTCCGGATGGCGCCGCCCCGGCCCGCAGCGCAGCAATACAGCGAAGCACCGGCAAAAATGTGATCTTTCCGCCGCAAAATCGATCCGCCCTGCCGCAGCACTTTTTTTGCCGCGGGCGCACTTTTGCGCCTGCCCGCCGAAAGCCCTGCCTGCGCAGCGGAAAAGAAAAGAGCCGGAAAGCAACTGTATATCGTGCTTTCCGGCTCTTTTGGCGGAGTAAGAGAGATTTGAACTCTCGCGGCCCGTTAAGACCCTACGCCCTTAGCAGGGGCGCCTCTTCGACCTCTTGAGTATTACTCCACAAGTCAAAGTGAGTTTGCTATTCACTTGTCTGCATCAAATAATGGCGGAGAGGGTGGGATTCGAACCCACGGCGCATTGCTGCGTCACTGGTTTTCAAGACCAGCTCCATAAACCACTCGGACACCCCTCCACAGTGGCACGCCGTTCAGATGCGAGTAATAGTTTAGCACAGCTTTTTCGCTTTGTCAACTGTTCCGGGCAGATTTTCCCGCAGTTTTTGCCGGGCGGGTTTGGGGCAGGCCGGGCAATCCGGTGCGGGCCAAGGCATCCGGGGTGCCCCTTCCCCGCCCCGCCAGGCGGAAAGCCCGGCGGCGGCTTGCACAATATATACGTATATGTTATACTATTTTCAGCCACAATACCATACAGGAAAGCAGGAAGGTGAACCCCTTGGCAAGCAAATACATCCTTGTATCCAACGACCTGGCCGCCCGCATCCAGAGCGGCATGTACCCGGCCGGCAGCCGCATGCCGGCGGAAAGCCAGCTGATCCGCGAGTACGGCGTCAGCCGCGACACGCTGCGCAAGGCGCTGGCGGTGCTGGAGCAGGAGGGCTACATCCAAAAGGCCCGCGGCCGCGAGGCGCTGGTGCTGGACCGGGAGAAGGTGGTGTTCCCGGTATCGGGGCTGACCAGCTTTCAGGAACTGGCCGAGGCCGAGGGCTACCACACCCGCACCGAGGTGGTGCTGCTGGAATCGGTGCGGGGCAGCCGCGAACTGATGAAGGCGCTGGACCTTACCCGCGACGAGGAAGCCTGGCGGCTGTACCGCGTGCGGGAGATCGAGGGCGAGCGGGTGATTTTGGACAAGGACTTTCTCAGCCGGAAATACGTGCCCCGGCTGCAGGAGGAAAACTGCACCGGGTCGCTGTACAAATACCTGGAAGAGGAACTGGGGCTGAAGATCGGCTGCGCCCAGAAGGAGATCACCGCCTGCCGCCCCAGCGAGGAGGACCGCCGCTACCTGGACCTGGGCAAAAACGACATCGTCATTGCGGTGCGCAGCTATGTTTATCTGGAAAACGGCGCGCTGTTCCAGCACACCGAGTCCCGCCACCGCTGGGACCGCTTCCGCTTTGTGGACTTTGCCCGCCGGGTGCGGGTGTGACACGCCGGGGCCGCAGGCCATTGGCATACAAGTGGCACGACCTGTCTGTTTTTGACTGTTCACCGGCATTTTTCGCCTTCTTTGCGCCGTCTGTTTGCACAAAACAGGCGGCGTTTCTTTGTGCGTTTCACCAAAGTTTCTGTTTCTCTCTGGACAAACATATACGTATATGATACCATACAGGTACAGCGGAAACATATACGTATAAGATAGCGCACAAGTTTCCAAAAACACGTACATGTTTGCAAGGAGCGAGTATCATGGGAAAATTTGCAGCGGATGCTGAACAGCTGCTCAAGCTGGTCGGCGGAAAAGAAAACATCAACGCCGTGACCCACTGCGTCACCCGCATGCGCTTTGTGCTGGCGGACCCGTCCAAGGCCGACGTAAAGGCCATCGAGGCACTGCCCAGCGCCAAGGGCAGCTTTACCCAGGCGGGGCAGTTCCAGGTCATCATCGGCAACGAGGTGGCCGAGTTCTACGACGAATTCACCAAGGTCTCCGGCATTGAGGGCGTCAGCAAGGACGCCGCCAAGCAGGCGGCCAAAACCAACCAGAATCCCCTGCAGCGGGCCATGTCCAACCTGGCCGAGATCTTTGCCCCGCTGATCCCCGCCCTGATCGTCGGCGGCCTGATTTTGGGTTTCCGCAGCTTTATCGGCGACGTCAACCTGTTTGAGGACGGCACCCTCTCGCTGGCGGACACCTCCCAGTTCTGGGCCGGCATGTATGACTTTTTGTGGCTGATCGGCGAGGCGGTGTTCCACTTCCTGCCGGTGGCCATCTGCTGGTCGGTGGTCAAAAAGATGGGCGGCACCGAGATTTTGGGCATTATCCTGGGCATCTGCCTGGTCTCGCCCCAGCTGCTCAACGCCTACTCGGTGGCCTCCACCGCCGCGGCGGACATCCCGGTGTGGGACTTCGGCTTTGCCCAGGTCCAGATGATCGGCTACCAGGCGCAGGTCATCCCCGCCATGCTGGCCGCCTTTGTGCTGGTCTATGTGGAGCGGTTCTTCAAAAAGATCACCCCGGAATACATCTCGATGATCGTTGTGCCCTTCTTCTCGCTGGTCATCTCGGTCATTGTGGCGCACACCATCGTCGGCCCCATCGGCTGGCGCATCGGCGACGCCATCTCCAACGTGGTCTACGCCGGCCTGACCGGCAGCCTGCGCTGGGTCTTTGCGCCCATCTTCGGCCTGCTGTACGCCCCGCTTGTCATCACCGGCCTGCACCACATGACCAACGCCATCGACACCACGCTGTCCCAGCAGTTCGGCGGCACCATGCTGTGGCCGATGATCGCCCTGTCCAACATTGCCCAGGCTTCCGCCGTGCTGGCCATGATCGTGCTGCAAAAGAATGAGCGCGACCGCCAGGTGTCCATCCCCGCCTGCATCTCCGGCTACATGGGCGTCACCGAGCCGGCGCTGTTCGGCGTCAACCTGAAAGCCGGCTTCCCCTTCATCTGCGGCATGATCGGCTCCGCCATCGCGGCCACCATCTCGGTGGGCAGCGGCGTCATGGCCTTCTCGGTGGGCGTCGGCGGCCTGCCCGGCTTCCTGTCCATCATGCCCCAGTACTGGCTGCCCTTCTTCATCGCCATGGCGGTGGCCATCGTAGTGCCCTTTGTGCTGACGCTGATCATCGGCAAAAAGAAGGGCGTGCACTGAGCACCGCGCGCCGGAACCCCGGCGCTGCCCGCGGGGGCGGCCCTGCCAAACCGCAGCCTGTCCCCTCCCCCGCCTTTCCGTTTGATTCGGTCCGCGCGCCGGGGCGCACGGGCACCGGGATTCCTCATTTCTAATTTTTCACTCCTCATTTTTCAAGTTTCTCCTATGAAAGGAGCCTGCTGAACCATGAAACAGTCGGAACTGGCCGGCAAGGTCGTGTACCAGATTTATGTCAAGAGCTTCCAGGATTCCAACGGCGACGGCATCGGCGACCTGCCGGGCGTCACCAGCCGGCTGGACTACCTGGCCGGGCTGGGGGTGGATTACCTGTGGCTGACCCCCATCTACCCGTCCCCCCAGCGGGACAACGGCTACGACGTGGCCGACTACCGCGCCATCAACCCCCAGTACGGCACCATGCAGGACTTTGAGACGCTGTGCGCCGAGGCCAAAAAGCGGGGCATTGGCATCATGCTGGACATGGTGTTCAACCACACCTCCACCGACCACCAGTGGTTCCAGAAAGCCATTGCCGGCGACAAGACCTACCAGGATTACTATATCTGGCGCGACGGCGTGCCCGGCACCCCGCCCACCAACTGGGAGTCCAAGTTCGGCGGCTCGGCCTGGCAGTGGGAAGAGCACGTGGGCAAGTACTACCTGCACCTGTTCGACGTGACCCAGGCCGACCTGAACTGGGAAAACCCGGCGGTCCGCCGGGAAGTGTGCGATATCCTGCATTTCTGGCGCGGCAAGGGCGTGGACGCCTTCCGGTTTGACGTGGTCAACCTGATCTCCAAGCCCGATGTGTTCGAGGACGACGACCGGGGCGACGGCCGCCGCTTTTACACCGACGGTCCCCGCATCCACCAGTACCTGAAAGAGCTGCATGCCCAGGGCTTCGGCGACGCGGTGACGGTGGGCGAGATGTCCTCCACCAGCCTGGACAACTGCGTGCGCTACACCAACCCCGACGAGGGCGAGCTGTCGATGGTGTTCAGCTTCCACCACCTGAAAACCGACTACAAAAACGGCGACAAGTGGCAGCTGGAACCCAACCGCTTTGGTGAGCTGAAAGCCCTTTTGGACAAATGGCAGCTGGGCATGCAGGCCGGCGGCGGCTGGAACGCGGTGTTCTGGTGCAACCACGACCAACCCCGGCCGGTCAGCCGCTTTGGCGACGAGGGCCGCTACCGCGAGGTCTCGGCCAAGATGCTGGCCACCGCCATCCACATGCTGCGGGGCACCCCCTACATCTACCAGGGCGAGGAGCTGGGCATGACCAACGCCCATTTCACCCGCCTGGACCAGTACCGGGACGTGGAAAGCACCAACCGCTACCACATCCTGAAAGAGCAGGGCGTGCCGGAGGAAGAGATCTTCCGCATCCTGGGCGCCCGCAGCCGGGACAACGGCCGCACCCCCATGCAGTGGACGGCCGGTCCCAACGGCGGCTTTACCACCGGCACCCCCTGGCTGGCCGTCAACGAGAATACCGCTGCCATCAACGCCGCGGCCTGCCTGGCCGACCCGGACTCGGTGCTGTACTACTATAAAAAGCTGGTGGCGCTGCGCAAACAATACCCGGTGATCCAGGTGGGCGAATACGCCCCGCTGATGACCGGAAGCCCTGACGTCTACGCCTACACCCGCACGCTGGGGGGCGAGACGCTGGTGGTGGTCTGCAACTTCTGCGCCCGGCCCGCTGCCGTCACGCTGCCCGCCCTGCCCGGCTCCCCCGAACGGCTGATCGGCAGCTGGGACGAGCAGCCCTACGCCCCCTCGATGACGCTGCGCCCCTACGAGGCCGCCGTCTACCGCTTTGCGGCACAGGGGTAAGCACTTCCGCCATTTCCGTTCCCATGATACGCCCGCCCCGCCGGATGCCCACCGCACCGGCGGGGCGGGCTTTGTATTTTGCTATTGACAACTTTCCTTGTCAATGTTATACTGGATTTGACAATCAAAGTTGTCATTTTGACAAAGATACCCGTCACAGCAAAAAGGAGGTGCGCGGATGCCGCTGTACAACCGGCTGAAGGAACACCGTGCCCGGCTTGGGGTCAATCAGCAGCAGATGGGCGCCATGGCCGGGGTATCGCGCCAGACCATCAGCCAGATCGAGCGGGGGGACTACTCCCCCTCGGTAACGCTGGCGCTGAAGCTGGCCAAGCTCTGCGGCGTGACCGTGGAGGACATTTTTACCTACAAGGAGGGACCCGACCATGAAGACCCCTAACACCCCCGACCAGGTGACGCGGGACAACCGCAAAAGCTGGCCGAAATTCATCCTCGTCATGCTGCTGTGCATGGCAGGCGGCGCCGTGCTGGGCTACGGCAGCGCCTGGCTGGTGGGCAGCTATTCTTTCGACGCGCTGGCCGACGCCGCCGGGCGCGCCGCCGGCGCCTGCGCCCCCTTTGCGGTGCTGGCGGCCGTGCCTTTTTTGCTGGCGGCGCTGGCCTGCTACCGCCGCGCCCGCGCCCTGTTTGCCGCCTGGGACGGCGAGGACGAGGAGCTCCCCGCCCGGGCCGACGCCCGGCTGGACTGGGCGCTGGTCTGGCTGACCACGGCGCAGCTGCTGGCGCTTTTGCTGTTTGCCGTCTCGGTGTCCATGATGCCGCTGGGCTACGCCGGGCCGGGCGCCATCCTGGCGTCGGCGGCGGAATTGCTGGCGGTGCTGTTCGCCGTGATCGCCCTGCAGGGCCGGGTGGTAGACCTGACCCGGCGTTTCAACCCGGAAAAGCAGGGCAGCGTGTATGACTTCAAGTTCCGCAAAAAATGGCTGGCCAGCTGCGACGAGGCCGAGCGCCAGCGCATCGGTCAGGCCGGCTTTACCGGGTTTATGGCCTGCAATTCCAGCTGCCTGATCACCGCCGTGGTGCTGACGGTGCTCAACGCGCTGCTGCCCATCGGGCCGCTGCCCTCCATCGCCGTGATGATCCCCTGGATCGCCGGTCAGGCCGCCTACCTGGCCGAGTGTGTCCGCGCCAAAAAAGGCCCCGGCCGGTCCTGAGGCGCGGCCGCAGAACTTTTTGCACGGCACGCCCGCCCGCATTTCACGGG
>DSLFC04102__coassemble_1400_pt1 | contig 14239 bp, 12 predicted proteins | sample DSLFC04102__metabat2_high_PE_002 | metagenome-assembled genome bin DSLFC04102 | reverse complement strand
TTGATACTGGATAGAATATGATACATTTTTATGACGAACTTGTCGCCAAGACATTAGAATCAATCAAAGATTCCTATGATTGTGCAGATGTTCTCAATGACTTGAATCGTATCGATCAGGCCATTGCAAATGTCAACTTGTATGGGAACTGTACGGCAGCTTACCAGCTCGACCAAGAGCTGCGGCAGAAATACCCGTGCATAGACAAGATGGTCGATGCTGCCAACGCAATGCTTACTCCAGCGCCCCAAGCAAGAAAAATGTATTCTATAAGCGAGGCAGTCATATCGAATCTGAACCAGGATCATTACGGTATCCTTTGCGATGCAGCCCTCAAAAAGCGATTGGTTCGTAGTATAAAAGAATACATCAAAGACGCAAAGCCGGATTAAAATACAGAAAAGCCGGAGGGCCAAGACACATCGTGTCTTGGCCCTCCGGCTCTGTCTTGACATCACATCCGCACCCTGACGGCAAAGCCGCCTTTGAAAAAGCAGGTGCTCGTGTAATGTCCATCTGGTGGAGATGAGGGGAGTCGAACCCCTGTCCGAAAAGAAAGCGGTTAGAGTATCTCCGGGCGCAGTGTGCTTACTTTAGTTTCCCGCGGCAACGGCGAACACACGCGCAGTTTGCGTTGGTAGCTTCATGAATACCTGACGGACGGCAAAGCTTAGGCCCGTACATGTTCAGCACCTGTCGACGCCCTGGCCCCACGCGGTGCTAAAGTGGGCAGGACGGCAGCCTTTAGTTAGGCCGCGACTGCAACAGTGTTGTTGTCAGTTAATTTGTTTTGAGGCTTTTTTCGTGGGTCCCCGCCACGGCCCGCTGCTCACGCCCCTCTCTCCCCGTCGAAACCAGTACATCCCCATGGTTTCAAGGGGCAAAGCCCCTTGAGGAAAGTGACGCGCTTTGCGCGTAAGAAAAACGCAAGAAAGAAAATTGTTTGGATGCGGCACCTGGCGCCGGTTACCGCTGGGTCTTCAGCGCGCGGTCAATGTCGCGCTTGGCGTCCCGCGCCGCGGCGCTGGCCCGCTTGTCATAGAGCTTTTTGCCCTTGCACAGCCCCAGCTCCAGCTTGACGCGGCCGTGCTTGAAGTAAAGCGACAGCGGCACCAGTGTGTAACCCTGCAGCTTGATCTGCTGTGCCAGGCGGCGGATCTCGCCCTTGTGGGCCAGCAGGCGGCGGGGACGGCGCGGCTCGCGGTTGAAGATGTTTCCCATCTCGTAAGGGCTGATGTGCATGCCCTTGACGATCAGCTCGCCGTCGTCCACGTCCACCCAGGAATCCTTCAGGTTGCAGCCGCCGTTGCGCAGGCTTTTCACCTCGGTGCCCACCAGCTCAATGCCGGTCTCCAGCGTTTCAATGACGAAATATTCGTGGCGTGCCTCCCGGTTTTGGGCAATGATCTTGCGGGGCTCGCCCTTTTTGTCCGCTGCCAGGATGCTCACCTCCTTTATCCCGTCAAAGATCCAATGCAGTGTGGGATACCAGTATATCGCCTGCAGGGCGGGAAGTCAAGCAAAAACAGGCGAAACGCCCGCCGCTTACAGCTCGCCGCGGCCCTGCATGGCGCGGTAGATGGTGGTCTCGTCGGCGTATTCCAGGCTGGAACCCACCGGAAGGCCGTAGGCCAGGCGGGTGGTCTTGATGCCCAGCGGCTTGATGAGCTTGGCCAGGTACATGGCCGTGGCCTCGCCCTCCACCGTGGGGCTGGTGGCCATAATGACCTCCTGGACCGTCTCGTTCAGGCGGGCCAGCAGTTCCTTGATGCACAGCTGCTCGGCGCCCACGCCGTCCATGGGGGAGATCAGGCCGTGCAGCACATGGTACAGGCCGTTGTACTCGTGGGTGCGCTCGATGGACTGGATGTCCCGCGGGCTTTCCACCACGCAGATGACGGACCTGTCCCGCTTGGGCGACGCACAGATGCCGCATACCTCGCCGGAGGTGTAATCCTGGCAGATACGGCAGCGGTGCAGGTCGGTCTTGGCGTGCTCGATGGCTTTGGCCAGGGCCATGGCCTGCTCGTTGGACATGGCCATGACCTCGTAGGCCATGCGGGTGGCGCCCTTGCGGCCGACGCCGGGGAAACGGCCGAACTGGTCGATCAGGTTTTCCAGCGGTTCAACATTCTGGGGCATGGTGTCGCTTCCTCTCAGCCGATGCCGGGGATGTTCATGCCGCCGGTCAGCTTGCCCATCTCCTCCTCGGCTTCCTTGTCGGCAGCCGAGACCGCGCTGTTGACGGCGGCGGCGACCAGGTCCTCCAGCATCTCGATGTCCTCCGGGTCCACGGCCTCCGGCTTGATCTTGACGGCGGTGACTTCATGCTTGCCGGTCATGGTCACGGTGACCATCTCGCCGGAGGCGGTGCCGGTATACTCTTTGGCTTCCAGCTCGGCCTGTTTCTCGCGGATGGCGTCCTGCATCTTCTGCACCTGGCGCATCATGGCGTTGGGATCGGGGCGGCCGTAGCCTTTGGGCATTCTTGCTTTCATGGCGATTCCTCAATTCTGATAAGATAGTATTGGCATTTTGGCGGGAAAAAATCTCCCGCCGGCGGCGCGGCGGCCCGCACCCTGTCCACAGGGCAGGGAACACCGCGCAAAACGGGCGAAACGCCCGGAACAACAGATCATTTGTCCTCCACGACCACGTCTACGCCCAAGCTCTGCATGGCCTTGAGCGTGTCCTCCACCGGCGGCGCGCCGGATGCGGCGGCTGTCTGGGGCTTTTCGTAAGGGCCGATGCCGCAGCGGATGCCGGAAACTTCCAAGATCACCTGCTTGAGCAGGCGGTTGGTCTCTTTGTTTTGGCGCATATAATCGCGGAAGGTCTCGTTGCAGTCGATCAGCACCCGCCTGCCGTCGTAGAAGGCCCCGCTGCCCCGCAAAAACGAGGACATGGCCGGGTCCCGGCCGCTGAGGGCTTCCAGCACCTGGGGCCAGGGGGCAAAGGGGCGCAGCGTCCGGTCGGCAGGGGGGACTGCCGGCGCGGCAGGCGCTGCGGGCGGCGGGGACGGTTCCGGCGCAAAGGCCTGGGGGTTGGCCGGCGCGGCCTGCCAGGGGGCAGCTTCTTCTTCCGGCTGCGCCACCGGCGGCTGGACCGGCTGCCCGGCGGGCGGGACCGCCGGTGCGGCAGGGGAGGGCACAGCCGGCTGGACCGGCTGCGCGGCAAAGGGCGCAGGGCCGCTGGCAAATGGCGCAGGCTGTCCCGGCGCCGCAGGCGCCGCCTGCTGGACCACCTGCACCGCCGGCTGTGCCGCGGGCTGGGTCAGCGAAAAGATGGCCAGCTCCAGCTCGATGCGCTGGTCGGCGCCGCGGCCCATCTTTTCCAGCGCCTCGCCAAAGGCCTCGATGCCGCGCACGGCGTCCGCCTGGGGCGTGGAGGCGCGGGCAGAGTAGGCCGCTTCCTCCTCCGGCGAGATGCCGGACAAAAGCGCCGTGCCCTGCGGCAGCGAGGAAAGCATCAGGTTGCGGTAATGCCCCGCCAGCTCGGTACACAGCCGGCGCATATCCACCGACTGCTGGCGCAGCTCGGCCACCTTTTGCAGCGCGGCCACCGCGTCGCCTTTGGCAATGGCGTCGCTGATCTCAAACAGATAGGCCCGGTCGGTGACGCCGGCCATGCGGCGGACCAGCGCCTCGTCCACCTGGGTGCTGACGCCGGCGCAGGTGTCCAGGATGGACAGCGCGTCGCGCATGGCGCCGTCGGCCAGGCGGCCGATCAGGGCGGCGGCCCCTTCGGTCAGGGTAAAGCTCTCCTGGCTGGCCACATACAGCAGCCGGCCGGCGATCTTGTCCGCGGTGATGCGGGCAAAGTCGTACCGCTGGCAGCGGCTCAAAATGGTGGCGGGGACCTTCTGCACCTCGGTGGTGGCAAGGATAAAGATGACGTGGGGCGGCGGCTCCTCCATCGTCTTGAGCAGGGCGTTGAACGCCGAGGTGGACAGCATGTGCACCTCGTCGATGATGTAGACCTTGTACTGGCAGACGGTGGGCAGAAAAGCGGTCTCGTCCCGCAGGTCGCGGATGTCGTCCACGCTGTTGTTGGACGCGGCGTCGATCTCCGAGATATCCAGCACGGTGCCTTCGTCAATGCCGCGGCAGACCTCGCACTCGCCGCAGGGGTCGGGGCTGGAATGGTCCAGGCAGTTGATGGCTTTGGCAAAGATCTTGGCGCAGGTGGTCTTGCCGGTGCCGCGGGTGCCGGTAAACAGATAGGCATGGCCGATGCGCCCCGACGCGATCTGGTTTTGCAGCGCCGTGACAATAGGCTCCTGCCCGACAACGTCGGCAAACTTCTGCGGCCGCCATTTGCGGTAGAGTGCGTGGTACATCTGCCTGCCCTCCCCAGCCAGAAACTGCGGCAGACGCCGGCAGGCGGAAAACCGCCGCCTGGCGCTGCCCGGATACAACAAAACGGACCGGCCGGCTGCGCTGCTTTGTATACGGATGCAGGCTTGCCGCGGCGCCGGGTACGCACCGCTTAATGCTGCTCGGTTCCCCGCCTGACATGGTTCACGGGGCACCCGCGCACGGGGCCCGCATCCGTATGCAAAACAGCGCAAATACAGCCCTGTCCGCTTTGGGTATTATACAATAGTTTTGCCCCAAATGCAAGAGGGGAAAAGGGGCGGGAACGCCATGCCAAAAAAGCGCCAAACCGCCGTCCCCGGCACGGCGGGGCAGAGGAGCAGCCTACCAGGAATAAAGCGGGATCAGCATGGTGTAGGGCGCGGTGGCGATGGCCAGCGCCAGGCAGACCTTGTGCACCGTCTGCGCCGGCAGGCCGGTGCGGCAAAGGGCAAAGCGGCGGTCAAACCAGTAGATCAGCACGCCGGCCAGCGCCGCGCCGGGGATGGCGAACACCGTTGCGCCGGGGAAATTCAGCGGGTGCCAGAAGCCGTACAGCGCCTCGGCCCAGACGCCGCCCAGGTCCGCCAGCGCCACGGTCCCAAAATAGACGGCAAGGTTCAAAAGCGCGCCCAGGATATCTGCCGCGAACCCCAGCAGCCAGACCCGCAGGATGGTCTGCTTCCACAGCCGCCGGATATCGCCGATCTTCTGCCAGCGGGCCGCCAGCGCCAGCACCAGGCTGTCGAAAGCAAAGTTGAACGCCAGCACAGCCAGCGGCAGCCAGGAGGGATACAGGTACATCAAAAACCAGATGGGGAACAGCACGTTGTACAGACGGACGGATCTGCCTCGCTTCACGGGGGATCATCTCCTTGCTTGCCGGGTTTCCATAAGCGGTTTGCTGCGGTATTTTCTTAATTATAGTATACCATGGCAGGGCAGGGGGCGTAAAGCAAAAGCGGCATCGGCTGCCGGCCCGCCGCCGGGTACCCCGCCGCCGGCGGGAGAAGGGGGCTGCTGTGCGGATTTATGCGCCGCGGGAAGGGCAAAAATGAAACTTTCCCCGCCGATTCCTTGAAAAAAATGAGAAAATACTTGTAAGTTGCCGCTCTTTCGAGTATACTCTAATGTATGTCTGGCACTGCATATTGTGTATTTGTACTCATAGAGGGGGTACACGATATACAAGCAAACGACGCATTTATGATCGAGGGGGAAGCACGATGGCAGAGTATCGCAGCATGAGCAAACCGGAGCTGGAGGCGGAAAAGTCCAAGCTCGAAAAAAAGTATAACGAATTCAAGGCCAAGGGCCTGAAACTGAACATGGCCCGCGGCAAGCCCGGCCCGCACCAGATGGACCTGGCTATGGACCTGTTCAAAACCACCGACTATACGGCGGAGGACGGCACCGACGCCCGCAACTACGGCAACCTGGAAGGCCTGTACGAAGCCCGCCAGCTGTTCGGCGAGGTGATGGGCGTCAAGCCGGAGAACGTCTTTGTGGGCGGCAACTCCAGCCTGCAGCTGATGTATTTCCTGGTCAGCATCGGTTATACCTTCGGCTTCCCGGAGTCCGAGCGCCCCTGGTCGCAGGTGGACCATCCCAAGTTCCTCTGCCCGGTGCCCGGCTATGACCGGCATTTCCGCATCACTGAGGAGTTCGGCATCGACATGATCAATGTGCCCATGACGCCGGACGGCCCCGACATGGATATGGTCGAAAAGCTTGCCGCCGAGGACCCCTCCATCAAGGGCATCTGGTGCGTGCCGCAGTACTCCAACCCTGACGGCTACACCTACAGCGACGAGACGGTGCGCCGCTTTGCCGCAATGAAAACGGCGGCCCCGGATTTCAAGATCTTCTGGGACGAGGCCTATATCGTCCACCATCTGACCGACGAGATCATCGAGACGCCGGTGCTGCTGGAGGAGAGCAAAAAGTACGGCAGCGAGGACCGCGTCTTTATGTTCACCTCCACCAGCAAGATCACCTTCCCCGGCGCGGGCGTCTCGGCGCTGGCCTGCAGCGACAACATGATGAAGTATGTCTGCAAGCGGTTCGAGGTCATGATCATCAGCTATGACAAGATGAACCAGCTGCGCCATGTCCGCTTTTTGAAAAACAAGGCCGGCGTGCTGGCCCACATGCTCAAGCACCGCCGCCGCCTGGTGCCCTGCTTTGACGCGGTCAAGACCACGTTTGCCCAAAAGCTGACCCCCTGCGGCGATATCGCCCGCTGGACCAACCCCAAGGGCGGCTACTTTATCAGCCTGTATGTGATGCCCGGCTGCGCAAAGCGGGTGGCCCAGCTGTGCAAGGAGGCCGGCCTGGTGCTGACCGGCGCAGGCGCGTCCTACCCCTACGGCAAGGACCCGGAGGATTCCCACCTGCGCATCGCGCCCACCTATCCCAGCCTGAGCGAAGTGGAGCAGGCGTCCGAGCTGCTGACCGTCTGCGTCCGGCTTGCCGTGGTGGAAAAGCTGCTGGCGGATGCGGAATAACGCACCCGCGGCGCTTTACGGGAGTGTCCGGCGCCATCCCGGCCGCTGCAAACGCTGCCCCGGCTTTGGCCCGGCGGAGCGGGACGGCGCAGGACAGGCGGCGGATACGCCCCAATATAGGATAACTGCCCGCGCCTGGCGCGGGCAAAATTCTGGAGGTACGTATGAACAGAAAAGGCAGGCCATGGCATTTTATCGTCGTGGCAGTTCTGATCCTGGTGTTTGCCGTGACGTCGCTGTTTGGCGTCAGCTATCAGTATGGTGATATCAAGACCACCTATATCAAGGGCGTGTCGGACATCCGGTTCGGCATCGACATCCGCGGCGGCGTCAGCGTCACCTTTGTCCCGGCGGAGGAGATCGACGCCACCGACGAACAGCTGGACGCGGCCCAGACCGTCATCAACGAGCGTCTGATCGGCCTTGGCGTTACGGACTACGAAAGCTACATCGACTACAACAACGACCAGATCATCGTCCGCTTCCCCTGGCGCAGCGACGAGACGAACTTTGACCCCCAGCAGGCCATTGACGAGATCGGCACCACCGCCCAGATGGTCTTTCGCGAGGGCAGCACCGCCGACGGCGCGCAGATTTTGACCGGCGACGAGGTGCAGTCCGCTTCCCCCACCTACGACCAGAGCGGCAATTACGCGGTGGCCCTGTCCTTTACCAGCGACGGCGCGGCCGATTTTGCCGATGCGACCACCCGCCTGGCGGAGGAGGGCGGCGTCATCAGCATCTGGCTGGATGACGAGAACATCAGCACCGCCACCGTCAACGAGGCCATCGTGGACGGCAACGCCATCATCCAGGGCGATTTTACCCTGGAGGAAGTGGAAACGCTGGCCAACCAGATCAACTCCGGCGCGCTGCCCTTTGCGCTGACCGCCGGCAGCTTCTCCACCATCAGCCCCACACTGGGCTCCCGCAGCCTGGACGTCATGGTCCTGGCCGGCGTGCTGGCCTTTGTGCTGATCGCCGTTATGATGATCGCCCGCTACCGCCTGCCGGGCGCGCTGTCGGTCATCTCGCTGCTGGGGCAGGTCACCGCCACGCTGGCGGTGGTCTCCGGCTGCTTTGCCGTGTTCCCCGGCACCACGCTGACGCTGCCCGGCATCGCCGGCATCATCCTGGGCATCGGCATGGGCGTTGACGCCAACGTCATCATTGCCGAGCGCATCCGCGAGGAGCTGGGCAAGGGCAAAAGCCTGGACGGCGCCATTGCCGGCGGCTTCCACATGGGCCTGGCCCCGGTCATTGACGGCAACGTGACCATCGTCATCGTGGCCGCCATCCTGATGGGCGCCTTCGGCCCCACCGACGGGTTCTGGGCCGGCGTGTTCTCGCCCATCTTTACCTGGTTCGGCGCCTCCACCAACGGCACCATCTACTCCTTCGGCTACACGCTGCTGACCGGCGTGGTGCTCAACTTTGTGTTCGGCGTCGGCGCCACCCGCCTGATGATCCGCGGCGCGTCCCGCCTCAAGGCGCTGCGCAACCCCTGGCTGTACGGCGGCGAGAAAGACCCCGCCAAGGTCTGGAAAACCCCCAAGATCAACTTTGTGGGCCGCCGCAAGCTTTTCTACACCATCAGCTGTGTGCTGGTGGCGGTGGTGCTGGTGTTCGCGGCGGTGTTCGGCGTTTCGATGGACGTCGAGTTCCGCGGCGGCGCTATGGTCACGCTGAGCTACCAGGGCGACGCAGACTTGAACGCGGTCCAGTCTGAGGTCGAGAGTTCGCTGTCCATGTCCGACACCACGGTGCAAAGCGGCACCGACGTTTCGGGCAACCAGACCATGACCATCACGCTGCCGGGCAGCCAGACGCTGACCACCCAGCAGCTGGACGACCTGCTGGCAGACTTGAACAGCCAGTTCCCGGACAACGCCTTTGAGCAGACCTCGGTCAGCAATGTGGACGCCACCATCGGCAACTCCTTCTTTGTCAAGAGCCTGGTGGCGGTCGCCGCAGCCTGTGTGCTGATTTTGATCTATATCGCGTTCCGCTTCCGCAAGATCGGCGGCTGGCCCGCCGGCTGCATGGCCATTGTGGCGCTTCTGCACGATATGTTCGTGGTGTTCGCCGTCTTTGTTGTCTTCCGCATCCCGCTCAACGGCAACTTTATCGCCGCCATGCTGACGATCCTGGGCTACTCCATCAACGATACCGTCGTCATCTACGACCGTGTGCGGGAGAACAGCGCCCTGTACGGCAAGCGCATGCCGCTGGTCGACCTGGTCAACCTGTCCATCAACCAGAGCTTTGCCCGCTCGCTGATGACCTCTGTCACCACCTGTGTGGCGCTGGCCATCATCTGTGTGGTGGCGGTGGTCTTCCAGATCGAAAGCATCTTCACCTTTGCGATGCCGCTGATGTTCGGCATGGTCAGCGGCGTGTACAGCACCATGTGCATCGCCACCCAGCTGTGGGTCGACTGGAAGAGCCGCGGCAAAAAGACGGCCCGTCTGCCCAAAAAGGCAGCGCGATAACAACGCAACCGAGACAGGAGGGAACCCCGGATGAAATGCCCGTTTTGCGGTGCGATCGACTCTAAGGTCATCGACTCCCGCCCCACAGAGGACGGCGAAAAGATCCGCCGCCGCCGCGAATGCCTTAGCTGCAAAAAGCGTTTTACCACCTACGAGATCGTCGAGACCGTGCCGCTGATGGTCGTCAAGCGCGACCGCTCGCGGGAGGCCTTTGACCGGCAGAAGCTGCTCAACGGCATGCTGCGCGCCTGCGAAAAGCGCCCGGTCAGCTACCAGCAGCTGGACGCCGCCGTCAGCAACATCGAACAGACGCTGCTCAGTTCCTACGACCGCGAGGTCTCGTCGATGTACATCGGCGACCTGGCCATGGACCAGCTCAAGCATATCGACGACGTGGCTTATGTGCGCTTTGCCTCCGTCTACCGCCAGTTCAGCGACGTCAACACCTTTATGGAGGAGCTGAAGGACATGCTGGACAGCCGCTCAAAAGGCGGCGAGAAATGAGGTCTCCAGCTGGTCCAGCTGTGCGCTGACGCGGGCGGTCTCGGCCCCCAGGTCGGCCAGGTTGTCCGGCTGCACATAGTATTCCAGCAGCCCCAGCGTTTCGTTGATCTCGTCCAGTAAACTGCGGCGTACAAACAGGCCCAGCAGCCTGCTTTGTGCGCCGCAGTTTTCGCTTGCGGCCCGAAACGCCAGCCGTGCCTCGGCGTACTCTCCGGCCAGCGCCGCGCTGTACGCCTGCCGCACCTGGTCCTGCGTCTGCGCCACGCTGCGGCTGACAAAATGCCCGGAGACCGCCACGATCACGCAGACGGCCGCCAGCAGGATCACCGCGTAAAGATTCCGTTTCAAAAAAACTTCACTCCCTTTTTGTGCCGCCCGCCGAAAGCGCGTCTTTCGGCGGGCGTTTGCTTTGCCGGGGCGGCTCATGCGCCCGTTGCCGCCTGCTTTTTGGCGACCAGCAGGGTGCGCTGGCCGTTTGCCAGCAATACCAGCACCTGGCTGCGGGTAAGCTCCTTTTTGGCCAGCGTCTGTTCCAGCCAGGTCTCGTCCAGGTGCAGCGCCTGCAGGTTGTCGCTGTACAGGTGCCGGTCGATCAGGATGGGCAAAAGCGGCGGCTCCTGCCCGTCCTGGGGCGTGCGGGCCACGCTCAGGGTGCCGTTTGACTCCACCACGCCCCACAGCACCTCCTCCGGCGAGAAGATCTCCATCCCCCGCAGCGACTCGGCCAGGTCGTTGGGGGTGATGCGCAGATGCCGCAGCCCCGACTCCTGGATCTGCCCGTTGCGGATGACCGTCACCGGCTTGCCGAACAGCAGCCGCGCATAGCCGGGCAGGTACCAGGCCAGGGTCGAGTTCAGGATCTCCAGCGCGCTGATCAGCAGGATGGTCACCAGGCTGGACAGGATCGGCAGCTCCGGCTCCTCGATGCAGATGGAGGCGACGTTGGAGATCAGGAAGGTGGTCACCAGCTCGGACGGCTGCAGCTCGGCCAGCTGCCGTTTGCCCATCAGCCGCATGGCGACGATGACGACGATGTAAATGACGAGCGCCCGTGTAAGAAAGGAAAGCATGGATCTCCACCTCGCAGCAGGGGATGGGAAAGGTCCCCGGCATTTTTTGAATTTTGATAATTCGGCCCGCGCCGGCAAACACTATACTCGGCCCCGCATCCGCACAAAAGGGTGCCGGCCGGGGAGGTAAGGCAGTTGTCAAACCAGAGTCTGAGCCGTTCCTTGCAGGAAAATCTTTCCCGCCTTGACGGTATTTTTGGCGCGTCGTCCGACTTTTATACCAAGCGCATCCGCCTGGGCAGCATCCCCTGCGCCATCGCGCTGTTCACCGGCATTTCCTCGCCGGAAAAGCTGTGGGTTATGGCGCTGGACGCTTTGCAGCGCAGCCGGGTGCGTGTGCCGGACGGCCCGGCGCTTTTGGACTACCTGCTGACCGAGAGCGTGATCCCGGCCGAGAGCACTGCCATCACCGACATGACCGACCTGGTCGAAAAGCTGTCCAACGGCATGTCGGTGCTGCTGATCCAGGGCTGCGCAGGGGCGCTGGCGGTATCCACCCAGGAGATGCCCCAGCGCGCGGTCGGCCAGCCCAACGGCGAGGGGGACATCCGCGGCTCGCAGGAGGCGTTCACCGAGCTGCTGCGCAACAACATCTCGCTTTTGCGCCGGCAGTTCCGCACCGACAGCCTGGTGGCGGAGGTCCACACCGCGGACAGCCGCGCCAAAACCGAGTACGCGCTGTGCTATGACCGCAGCCGGGTGCCGCCGGCGCTGATCCGTACGCTGCGCCGGCAGCTGGCCGGGGTGCGCATCCCGGTTCTGCTGGACAGCGCCTACTTTGCTTCCTTCCTCAAAAAAGACAAGCTGAACCTGTTCCCGGCCGCCGCCTATACTGAGCGCCCGGCCACCGCCTGCGCCCGCCTGTGCGAGGGCAAGGTGGTCATTCTGGTGTCCGGCAGCCCCAACGCCATGGTGGTACCCAGCTTTTTCAGCGAGCATTTTGAAAGCCTGGACGACTACTCCTCCGGCGCGGTCTTTGCCGGGCTGATCCGGATCTTGAAATATATCGCCTTTCTTTTGTCGGTGTTCGGGCCGGGGCTGTATGTGATGGCGGTATCCTTCGCGCCGGAGACCATCCCCATCGAGCTGCTGGCCAAGCTGGCACGTGCCGAGGCTGCCACGCCGCTGCCCCTGATGCTGGAAATGCTGGCCATCACGCTGCTTTTGGAGATCGTGCGGGAGGCCGGGCTGCGCGCGCCGAAATCCATCGGCCACACCGTCAGCCTGGTGGGGGCGCTGATTGTGGGCGAGACGGCGGTCTCGGCCGGGATCGTCAGCACGCCGGTGCTGACGATGGCCGCGGCGGCCACCGTCGCCACGCTGGCGGTGCCCTCGCTGTACGAGCAGTCGATCCTGTTCCGCTTTGTTGTCATCCTGCTGGCCGGGGTGTTCGGCCTGCCGGGGCTGGCCTGCGGGGCGGTGGTCATCCTTGCCATGGCCTGCGGCACCGAGCCCTTCGGCTACGATTATCTCTATCCGTTGATGCCGCCCGGCCCGGCCGCCTGGCACGACGGCGTGGTGCGGGCCATCTGGAGCACCCTGGCCGGGAAAGGATATGCGGTGGACAAGCATGAAAGGGAATGATCCAAGCCTGTTCGGCGCGCTGCTGCTCAGCCTGCTGGTGCGCATCCTGCTGCGGACGCAGACGCTGTTCTTTAGCCGGGCGGGGCTGCTGACGCTGCTGCCGGGCATTTTGCTCTCGGCGCTGGGCGGCGTGCTGTTTGCACGCGCCTGGGGGCGGGCGCAGGGGCGCGCGGCGTCGCTGCTGTTTGCCGCGCTGCTGGTCTTTGGGGCGGTCGTAGAGATCCTGAACCTGTGGCAGCTGTACACCGCCGTCTATCCCGACGCCGTCAGCCTGCTGGGCGTCTGCCTGACCGTGCTGATCCCGGTGGTCTACCTGCGGCGGGTGTCGGCCATCGCCCAGACAGCCAACGTGGTGCTGGGGCTGCTGGCGGCGGCCTGTGCGCTGCTGGTGGTGTCGGTGGCGGGGCGGCTGCGGCTGGTCAGCCTGCAGACCGATGTGCTGGACGCCGCCGCGCTGCAAAGCGCGCTGGCCGCCCAGTGTACGCTGTACCCGGAACTGCTGCTGCCGGCTCTCTGGCAGGACAGCGCCAAGCGGGGCCGGCACACGGTGCTGCGGCTGGCTGCTGTGGGCGGCGTATTCAACATCGGGGTCCATCTTCTGCTGGAACTGTTTTTCGGCGCGGCCATGCCCCAGGCCATCGATCCGCTGCACCAGGCGGCAAGCCGGGGCAACCTGTCGATCTTTGACCGGCTGGAATGGCTCCAGCTGATCGTCTGGACGATGGCGGTCTCGGTCAAGCTGGGGCTGTACCTGTATGCGCTCACGCGGCTGACCGGGGCAAAGGGCGCGGACGAGAACAGCCTGCACGGCCTGCCGGGCTTTGCCGGCGGGGCGGCGGTGCTGGTGTTTTTGTGCGCCGCGGCGCAGCACTGGGACCTGGCTGCCGCGGCGCGGCTGCAAAACCTGGCCGCATGGGCCTTTGCCGCCCTGACGGTACTGATGGGAGGGATACGATGGCTTGCCGCCGACCGAAAAAAGCACGGATGATGCTGGCGGCGCTGTGCGCGGCGCTCTGCCTGACCGGCTGCGCCGGAAAGCCGCTTGCCGAGCGCGAGATCGTGCGGGCCGTCTTTTTTGCCCGCGAGGGCGGCCGGTATCAGGCGGTCCTGCTGCTGCAGGACCAGCAGAGCGAGGAAGCCGCCGCTTACCGGACGTCGGCCGGGGAGGGGGACACCGCCGCGCAGGCCCTGTCCGATGCGGCCGGCGGGCTGGACGGCACGGTGTTTTACGGCGCGATGGACACCGTCGGCCTGCCGCCGGGCAGCGGCTGGGAGGAGCTGCGGCAGTTTGCCGAGCTGGTGGGCGACACCGCCCGGCCCGCCCCGGATGTTTCGCTGTTCCTGCTGGACCAGCGGTCCGCGGCCCGGTTGGAGGAAACGGCGGGGGAACTGTACGACGACCTGCGCCAATGCGAAAAACGGTACGCCGTCCACTGCGGGCTGGAGATGCCGGCCGCCCAACCGGACGCCGCGGCACTGCCCTGCTGGCAGGGCGGCGGCTACGGGTTTGCCATCCTGTGCCGGGACGCCGAGCCGCTGCGCTACACTGAGGCGCTGCGGGCCCAGCTGGCGGCGATCCTGTGCGGACAGGCCGGCCGCCTGGATCTGCAGCTGGACGGGGATGCGGTGTCCTGCCAGGCGGCGGTGACGGTACGGTGCCGGCCGTCGCCGGACTGCCTGCGGGTGCAGCTGGTGCTGGCGGATGCCCGCCTTGCGCCGCTGACGCC
>DSLFC04102__coassemble_1380_pt1 | contig 14370 bp, 8 predicted proteins | sample DSLFC04102__metabat2_high_PE_002 | metagenome-assembled genome bin DSLFC04102 | reverse complement strand
GCGGCGGCCAGCGCGGGGTACAGGATCAGGCAGAACGCCTGGTACCAGCTGGGCAGCCAGTAGTCCAGCCCGGCGGGCAGGGCATCGGCGGCGTTCAGCGTGATGGCGCCGCCGGCAAACTTCAGCCGGACCGTGGCGTTTTCGTCCGGGCTGCAGGGGTCCAGCCGCAGCGAGACCAGCGCGGTGCGGGGCAGCGTGTAGACATAGCTGCCGTCGGCCGCCTGCGTGGGGAACACCCGGTTGTCCTGGCTGTAGGGCTCGCCGGCGGCGGTGGTGTAGTACAGGCACATTTCCCGCGGCTCGCCGTCAAACTCGGCGGTGTAGCTCAGGGTGCGCACCACCCGGCCGTCCACGTTGTCCAGAATGATCTGCGGGTCGCCGCCGGCCGTCGCATACCAGCCGTCGGTCTCGGCGGTGACATCCACCAGCTGGAACTCACTGACCGGGATGCTCTCCTCGGCCAGGGCGCCGTCTGCGCGGGCAAGGGCGTCGGCGGCAAAGTTCCAGGCCCCCAGCGCCAGCCAGGCGGCCAGCGCCAGCAGGTAGCACAGCACCGCCAGTCCGCCCCGGCGGGCCGTCAGGCGGGCAAGCACAGCCAGTGGGCCGCGGCACAGTTTGTCCTTCATCGGCCGGTCACCTCCATCTCCACCGGGGCAAAGCCCGCATCGGTGACGCGGTAAAGCAGCGTCTCGCCGTTTTGCGCGGCGGCCAGGCCGTCGGTGAACAGTTCCGCATAGCTTTCCACAAAAATCTCGTCGATCTGCTGCAAATAAAGCACGGTACAGCCGTTTTCCCGGATGGTTTCGTCCAGCCGCCGGGCGGTGTAGGGGTGGTAGTAGTATTTTTTGACCCCCTCCTCCTCCGGCTCCAGCTCCGCCAGACCGAAGGTGCCGCCGCCGCCCTCCATGGTGGAGACCGCGCCGGAATAGTCCACCAGCACCGGGTAAAAGTCAAACACCGCCGAGAACCAGCCCTCGCCGTTGTCGCCCTGGCTGACGTAGAACACCCGGTCGTCGGGTCCCAGATAGCTGCAGACCAGCTGGGCCTCGGCGCGCTCGGCCTTGCGGTCGGCAAACTCGCTGTCCGAGAATCCCAGCACCGAAAGCTGGGGCAGCACCAGCTGGTTCAGCCGGAACAGCATCGCCGCCGCCAAAAGCAGCACCGCCCCCTGCCCTGCCAGCGCAAAGCGGGGCTGGCTGCATTTGGCCGCCGCGGCGGGGCCGTCCTTCAACCGGATCTGCACCACTTCGGTGTAAGGCTGCAGCACCAGCACCAGGCAGGCCAGCGCGATCAAAAACCAACCGATGTAATAGCTGTAAATATAGCGGTTGTAGTCGGTCAGGCTCTCGGCCTGGAAGGGCTTGAAGATAAAGCCGTAGCTCAGCGCCAGCATCAGGTTGTAGCCCAAAAAGCACAGGGTGCTGCACACAGCGGCGCACGCCACCCGCAGCCGGGCTTTCAGGCAGGGCGCAAGGCAGGCCGCCAGCAAAAACACCGCCAAAATCAGGATGACCACGTTGCGGCCCTGGCCGATCATGCTCAACGCGCCGGCGCTGGTCCAAAACTGGGCGCCCATATCGGCGATGGCCTGCAAAAACTGGGACTGGCGCTCGGCAAAAAAGCCCTCCACCGGCTGGCCCAGCAGGATGCGGATGCCGCTGACCACCACGTCCGACAGGGCGGCCGTGGTCTCGCCCACGCCGCCGTCCGAGGTGTTCTGCGCCACCAGGTAGCCCACGTAGCGCACGTTCCACAGGTAATAGACCGCCAGCGGCGCGGCAAAGCAGGCCGCCGCAAAGCCGGTGCGCCGGGCAAGGCCGCGGCGGAATTTGCCGTCCGGCAAAAGCCAGGCGTCCACCGCCACCAGCCCCGCAGCCACCAGCGCCAGCACAAAGGTGTTGGCCTTGAGGTTGGCGGCAAGCGCCAGCACCGGCAGCACCGCCCATTTGGGGCCGTTGGACCGGCGCAGCGCCAGCCACAGCGCCGCCGCGCCGCCCATGACCAGGCCGGCGGGGATGTCCCCATAGCTGGTCATGTAGACGGTGTTTAAGTAGATGGTGTGGTTGTAGGTGGTAAAAAAGTAGGGCACGCACCACAGCACCGCCGCCAGCGGCACCGCAATGCGGAAGCGGGAGAACCCCAGCGTGCCCAGCACCGCCGCAAACACCGCAAAGGCCAGGGCATTGTAGGCCAGGTAGATCTTCCAGTCGGCATAACTGCCAAAAAAGCTGAAAAAGTAGCTGAGCAGCGGCAGGCCGGGGTTTTGGGTGACAGCCCAGGGGGTGCCCAGCGTGGCGGTGGCATACAGGCTGTTGTCCCCCTTGGTCACCTTGACGGCGGTGGCCCACAGGTTCAGCTCGTCAAAGCCGGTGGCCATGGGCTGGCGGATAAAAAAGTAAACGGCAAAGGCCGCGGTCATGCCGTAAAACAGCACCGCACCGGGGGTAAGCAGCGCCCTGTAGTCGGGGCGTTTGGCGGGGTCCTTGCGGGGCCAAAGCGCCCACAGGCCCAGCCCCGCAAAGGCGGCATACAGCAGCCACGCCCCCGCCAGCAGCGGCCCGGCCATGCCCCACACCGTCAGCCAGAATACCGCCACGGCCAGCGCCGTCAGCGGCGCCAGCGCGCTGTGCAGGCCGCACTTGAGCGTCAGGAAGGCGCTGAACAGAAACACCGCCGCCAGCGCGGCGAATACACAGAGCAGCTCCATGGGCAGCTCCTTTCGGATAAATTCATGGTCGTCAGGAGTTTTCCGGCCGTTTGCCCCGCACCAGCGCCCAGGCGGCGGCCGCGCAGGCGGGCAGGCCAAGCAGCAAAAGCCACTGGCCGCCGTTTGGCACAAACCGCAGCAGCCAGAACTGCGGCGGGTTCAGCTCAACGCCGGTAAACAGCGTCGCCACGCCGCCCACGCTGTCCGGGTCGATGCGCAGCCCCGATACCGTCTTGCCGCCCAGGTCGAACTCGTAGACGCCGGGCTGCACCACATGGGCAAAGACCTTCTGCGTTTCGCTGTAATCGGTCTGGCCGGGCAGCAGGTAGTACAGCGCCACGCTGCCGGGGGGCAGGCGGTGCCCGGCGTACAGCCGCACCGTCTCGATGTAGCCGCCGCCGTCGTACAAAATATGGGGGTCGTTGTCGGTGGAAAGATACCAGTTGGGGTCGTCGTCCGGCGGGGTGTCCCACTCCAGGTCAAGGTAACACTCGAAGCTCTCGAAGGTCAGATCCGCAGCGGTCAGGGTGGTCTGGGGCATGTTGCCGCCGGCGCGGTGCGCCAGCATGACGGCGCACCTGCCCAGGCAGAACACCACCCAGAAGATCAGCGACAGCGCGTAGCAGACGCCAAACAGCCGCGCGGTGCGTTTTGTCTCACTCATTGGTCAGCCCTCGCTTTCCGCCACAGCCACCGGCGTGAAAGGCACCTCGGCGTCCGGGTCAAAGCTGTACAGCGTCATGGGCATGTCAGCGGTCAGGCCGCCCTCGAACAGCGGGCTGAAAGACCGCTCCAGGTAGTCGTCCGCCCGGTCGATCAGCAGGTAATTGCAGCCCTTTTCTTCCAGATAGGCCACCAGCGCAGGCGGCGTGCAGACGGCCTTGTAGTCGTACAGCGTCCAGTTTTCGCTCTCCACCAGGTTCATAAAGTCCGAGTCCCACCGGCTGGAGGCGTCCTCGCCGTTGAAAAAGCCGCCGTAACCGCGGGCCACCTGGGCGGTCAGCTCGTAGGTGTAGTAGTACCAGCGGGTGGCGTTGTCCCCCTGGCTGATGACCAGCACGGTGTCGTCCCAGTCCAGCACCTGGTTGGCGGCGGCGGCGCGGGCCTTGACGTCCTGCCGCAGCAGGTAGCGGCTGTCGCTGTCGGTCCAAAAACCGGAGGCCGGCACGCCCCGCCAGGCAAAAAGCACCGCCACGCAGGCCGACGCGCCCAGCAGCGCCAGGTCGGCCAGCCGGGACGGGACGCCTTCCGTCCGCAATGCGGCCGAATGCCCCAGCAGGCAGAGCATGGCCAGCATCCACCCCTGCAAATAAGGGCCGATGTAGCGGTCAAAGTCCTGCAGGGCGTAGGCCTCCACGTCGGAGAAGTTGTAGTAATACAAAATCAGGTGGAACAGGTAAAAGGCCGCAAAGCAGAAGGCCAGCCCGCCCCACACCGCAGCCACGCGGCGGCGCCCGGCGCCCTTTTGGGCAAAGGCGAAAGCCGCCGCCCCCACCAGCGTGATGGCCGCAATGGCAAAAGCCGGCGCGCCCACCAGGCTGACGCTGCGGGTAAAAAAGGCGTCGGCCATCAGGCCCATCAGGTCGGCAAATTTCCCGGTGCGGTCAATGCCCAAAAACTGCGCCAGGCCGCCAAACAGCACCTGGCCGTAGCTCAGGCCGCCGCTGCCCACCGACGCGCCGGTGGTTTCCAGGTGGGCGGCGGTGTAGGCGTTCCAGCTGAGGAAAGCCGCCAGCACCGGCGCCGCCAGCACCGCAGCGCGCCCCACTGCGCCGCCGAAAAACCGGCCGCGGGGCAGCCGCTTCCATTCCCGGCCGAACAGCAGGTCCAAAAAGATCACAAACACCGCGATCAGCGCGTAGGCAAAGCCCATGTCCTTGGCCAGCGTCAAAAGCGCCAGCGGCAGGGCGGTCAGCAGCATGCCCAGCCTGCCCGGCCCGACGGCGAACCACAGGCAGAGCACCCCGCCGAACAAAAGCGCCAGCGGCACATCGGCCATGGCGTTGGCGTAGACGGTGCTGGCCGTGCCCGCCGGCACCACGCTGAAAAAGAAAGGCAGCAGCGCGCCGCCCGCCAGCACCGCAACGCTGTGGGCCCAGCGGCGGCGGGGCAGCGCCGCGGCGGCGGACAGGCAGGCCATCAAAAGCATATCGTAGCCGGCAAGGCACTGCCACTCGCCAAAATCGGCGGCAAAGCCCTGCACAAAGTAGGACACCAGCCCCAGCCCCGGCAGGCCGCTGACCGCCCGCAGGTTGGCCGGGTCGGCCGGGTACAGCACATTTTTTTCTTTGAGCAGCTTGGCGGCCATGCCCCAGAAGGTGAACTCGTCCCACTCGACGAACATGGGCTGCAGCACCGCGAACAAAACCCAGATCACCAGCGACGCCGCGGCAAAAAACAGCAGCCCGGTGCTGGACGCCGCCGCAAGCCACCGCGCCCGCCCGGCCCGCAGGCCCAGCGCCGCGGCCCCCGCCAGCAGCAAGAGATAGCAAAGCCACAGCGCCCCCTGCAGCACGCCCAGGCAGCCGCCGGCCAGCAGCAGGCAGACCGCCCCGGCAAAGATGGGCAGCGGGAACACCGCCGCATCCCGCCCGGTGGCCGCCGCCAGCGACACCGACGCCGCGCAGACCAAAACCAGGACCAGGATACCGGTAAGCAGGGACATGGGCGGGACCTCCTTTCGGGGCAGGATACAGTCAAAAACGGATCGGCTTACACCGGGATCGTGGCAATGGGGCCGACAAAATAGTGCTGGAACAGCAGCACCGCGCCAAACGCTGCGCAGGGTGCAAAGATGCGCAGCGCCCAGCGTTCGGCCTTTTGGGGGGAAAGATCCGCCGAGAGCACCCGCCGCAGCGGGGCGGCCAGCAGCATGGCGGCCAGCAAAAACACCGGCAGAAAATACCGCGCCTGCAGCCCCACGATGCGCACCATCGACACCGGCGTGTAGGTGATGTACATGGCCGTCATGGCGCCCACCGCGTAGACGGCGGCAAACGCCGCCAGCGGGATTGCCCGCCGCCGGGTAATGGACTGCCCCTGCCCGGCGGAAAGCACCGCGCCGGCCAAAAGCAGCACCGGCCCCATCAGGCTGATGAGCGCGATGGGCAGGTCTTTCCAGCCAAACAGGCCCAGCTGGCCGATGAAAAAGTCGTTCTCGTACAGTGTGCCCAGCAAAACGGCCAGGTAACGCAGCGGATTTTTCAGGATGAACAAAAGCTGTTCCAGCTGGTTCACGTCGCTGCCGCCCATGCGGCCGATCTCGCCGTAATTGTACCGGAAGGCCGTGCCGTACCACTCGACCAAGCGGGTCACCGCCAGCGACGCCGCCAGCATGCCCGCCGTCCAGTGCCAGCGGCGGCCGCGGGCGCAGAAAGCCTCCCGCAGCAGGATCAGCGGCAAAAACGCCCACAGCAGGTTGATGTAGGGCTTGGCCACGTTCACCCAGACGCAGGCGGCGGCGTAAAGGGCCGCGTCCTTTGTGGTCCAGGTGCGGCGGGTCAGCTGGGCCAGCATCAGGTAATAGCAGGCCAGCAGCGCCGAGTCATAGCTCAAGCTGGCCCCCATATACAGCGAAAGCGGCAGCAGCATGACGCAGACAAAGGCCGGGCGGAATTTCTGCGCCCGGCGCAGCGCCAGGTAGCAGATGGCCGCATACACCGCCAGGTTGGCGATGCGCCCGCCGTACAGGCAGCCCAGCGCGCCAAAGCCCAGCAGCCGCGCAGCAAACATGCCAATGGCCCCGGGCACAAAGGGCAGCACCATAAAGCTGACCGGCTCGGTGACCGGGGTGGCGTCGGGGTCGTTGAAGTAGGCGTCAAAACTGTCGGCGATGCTTTGCACGCGGCCGTCCTCGCCGTATTGTTTCAGGGCATAGCCGGCGGTGTTGTAGGCGGTCAGCTCGCCGGTGTCCGGGTCCTCGGCAGCGCCGGCGGAGGTGTGGGCGTTGACCCACGCGCCGGGGAAGGCGTTGTACAGCGCCGCCACGTCGTCGGGGTAGGCGCGCTCGCCGTCAAAGTCGAACCGGCCCATACTGATGGCGTAGGTGCGCAAAAAATGCTCTGACTCGTCGGGGGTCTGCATGGGCGGGTCGGCAAAGGCGAACAGCAGCCCGCACACCGCGATGCAGGCCGCCGCTTTGGCGGCAAAGCTGCGCAGACCGTAGTGCAGGATGCCCGCCATTGCCACCGCGGCCAGGCAGGCCAGCACGCAGCCGCCGGTGACCAGCAGCGGCGAAACGCGGGCGTCCAGATAGTAGAACACCCGCCAGTAATACGCCCAGGCCACGCCGGCCACCACCGCCAGCAGGGCCGCGCCGCCCCACAGGACCGCCGGTTTTTTCGCCAGTTTTTGAAGCGCAGCCATTACAGGATATACTGGCCGACCTTGTAGTCGTCCAGGTGGGTGCGCAAAAACTCGATGGTCTCGGCCAGGCCCTGCTCAAAGGTGTATCGGGGCGCCCAGCCGGTCAGGGCGCGCAGCTTGGTGGCATCGCCCAGCAGGCGGTTGACCTCGCTTTTCTCCGGGCGCAGACGCTCGGCCTCGCAGACGATGCGGGCCTGCGGGTTGATCTGGGCGATCAGCTCGTTGGCCAGGTCACCGATGGAGTGCTCCACGCCGGTGGCGATGTTCAGCTCCTGGCCGATGGCGGCGTCGCAGTCGGCGATGCTCATAAAGCCGTTGGCGGTGTCCTTGACATAGTTAAAGTCGCGGGTGGGGGTCAGGCTGCCCAGCTTGATCTCGGTCTGGCCGGCCAGCAGCTGGGTGATGATGGTGGGGATGATGGCCCGGCCCGACTGGCGGGGCCCGTAGGTGTTGAAGGGCCGCACGATGGTCACCGGCAGGTCAAAGCTGCGGTAAAAGCTCTCGGCCAGGCGGTCGGCGCCGATCTTGGTGGCCGAGTAGGGGCTTTGCCCCTGGAAGGGGTGCTTTTCGTCAATGGGCACATACCGGGCGGTGCCGTAGACCTCGCTGGTGGAGGTGACCAGCACCCGGCTGGTGCCCAGCTCCCTGGCGGCGTTGAGCACGTTCAGGGTGCCCTTGATGTTGGTGTCCACGTAGCTGTCCGGGCTGTGGTACGAGAACGGGATGGCGATCAGCGCCGCCAGGTGGAATACCCGCTCCTGGCCGCGCATGGCGGTGCGCACGCCGTTGGGGTCGCGGATGTCGCCCATAAAGACGTCGATCTCGTTTTTGATCTCGGGGGGCAGGGTGTCGATCCAGCCCAGAGAGCCGAAGGAATTGTACAGGCAGAAGGCGCGGACCTTCTCGCCCCGCTTGACCAGTTCCTCTGTCAGATGGCTGCCGATAAAACCGTCGGCGCCGGTGACCATTACGGTATGTGCCATGGTGGTAAAACTCCTTTTCCTGCGCCGGCCGCGCCGCGCACAAATCAATGGAAGGTTCCGCCTGCCGGGGGCCGCGGAAAAATTGCAATAGGGTTACAAAACAGTATACCCTATTTGGGCCTGCATTTCAACCGCGGCGGCCCCCGCGCGGGGCTGTCCGGAACATTTTTCACGGTTTTGGCCGGCGCCCGGACGCCGGCCGCACCGGGGCAGGCCGCGCAGTTAGCTGTGAAAAACCGCGCAGAAAGACTGGCCGTTTTGTTTCGGTTGTGTTATACTGTGCACAGATATGCTTATTGCGGCGCAGCTGCGCCCGCGGAAATTTTATCCGGCCCGCCCGCCGGAGAGAGAGGGATCAATATGGCAAACTACATTTTAAGCTGCTGCTCCACCGCCGACCTGACGCCGGAACATTTTGCGGCGCGGGACATCCGGTATACCTGCTTCCACTACTCGCTGGACGGGGTGCAGCACACCGACGACCTGGGCAAAAGCATGCCGCTGGACAAATTCTACGCCGCCATGGTCAACGGCGCCGAGACCAAGACCTCGCAGCTGAACGCCGACGAGTTCATCGCCTACTTTACGCCGTTTTTGGAGCAGGGGCTGGACATTTTGCACCTTACCCTGTCCAGCGGCATTTCCGGCGTGGTGAACTCCGCCAACCTGGCGCGGGACGAGCTGGCCGAGAAATACCCCGACCGCAAGATCTACATCGTCGATTCGCTGTCGGCGTCATCGGGCACCGGCCTGTTCATGGACAAGCTGGCTGACCTGCGGGACGAGGGCAAGTCCATCGATGAGGTCTACCAGTGGGCGATGGACAACCGCCTGAAGCTGCACCACTGGTTCTTCTCCAGCGACCTGACCTTCTTTGTCAAGGGCGGGCGCATCACCAAGGCGGCGGGCTGGTTCGGCACCGCGCTGAAGATCTGCCCGCTGCTGAACGTGGACAACCAGGGCCGGCTGATCCCCCGCAAAAAGTGCCGCGGCAAAAAGCGCGCCATGGAAGAGTGCGTCAAAATGATGGAACAGCACGCCCAGGGCGGGCTGGACTACGCGGGCAAGTGCTATATCTCCCAGTCGGCCTGCCTGGAGGACGCCCAGGCCGTGGCCGCCATGGTGGAGGCAAAGTTCCCCAGGCTGAACGGCAAAGTGGAGATCAACACCATCGGCACCACCATCGGCAGCCACACCGGCCCCGGCACCGTGGCGCTGTTCTTCTGGGGCGACGAGCGGGTGGACTGACCCCGCCGCGTCCGGCACGGCTCCCCTGCCCCGCCCGGCCGGGGCGGCGCCAAATCTGATCGGATCAGCAAAAAAAGGCCGGCGGCCTTCTCCCCTGGTTGCAGGGGGCGGAAGGCCGCCGGCTTTTAGCGGAGTGCGCACAAGGAAGCATTGCCGCAAAATCTATCAAAAACAGGCCGTTGGCTGCGTTGCCACCGGCCTGTTTTTGCGTTTTTTCGATGCTTCGCAGTTTTGCCGCCCGGCGCGGCAAAACCAATGCTTCCTTATGCTTACTCCGCTTTTGCTGTGGGTTTGGGGCGGGGCGTGCGGCGTTACTGGCCATCCACCACCGTCAGCAGCGCGGGGAAATACTCGGCTGCCGCGCCGGCATCCTCGGTGCCGGGCTGGAACAGCGGCACGCTGCGCGCAAAGGGGCTGCCGCTGCCGTCCAATGCGATCCAGGTATTGCGGGCAAACGCGTCGGGCAGGCAGGCTTCCAGCAGCGGATAGTCCACCGTGCGGTCGTTGGGCAGGCAGCTGCCGGTGTCGCCGTCGCTGGTCACGTACAAAACGCCCACCGACTGCACGCTGCCCTGCACCGGCGAGCCGTAGCCGTCCAGCAGGGCGGCAAAGGTGGTGTAGGCGGTCTCGCCCTTGCCCACCAGGGCGGTGGCGCTGGCGGCCTCCATGCTCAGCCCGCCAAAAAGTCCGGCGTCCTCCGGCAGGAAGTCGGCCCAGGCGCAGAAGTTGTCGTACATCTGCCCGGCGGTCTGCTCGTCGGTGCCCTCGCCGTTCCAGAAGCGGAGGTTTGCCTCGTAATTGCGGCACAGCTGCTGGATCAGGGGGTAATTGTCGCCAAACAGGGCCTGCAGGGCTTCGGGGTCCTCCTGCTCCGCCTGGGTCAGCCGCAGCAGGATATACCGGCTGCGCCACGGGGCGGGCTGGGCGTCGTTGCGGTCCAGCCAGTCGGCAATGTCGGCCACGCTGTCCGCCGCCGCGGCGCCGTCCGCCCGCAGCAGCGAGACCCCCAGCGCCGCCGCCTGGGGCGACGCATCCGGCCCAAGGCCGGCCACACGCAGCTTGCTGCCCTCCGGCTGGGCGGCGTTGTATTCCCGCACCCACTGCCAGCGGGCGGTCCAGTTGTCGTCGGTGCCGCCCAGCGCGTCGGCCAAGGCGGTCAGCAGCGTCTCATCGCCGCCGTTGACGTAGGCGTCCAGCACGGCAGCCGCGGCAAAACCGTCCTCGGTCAGCAGCGTGTTGACGCCCTCGGTCTCGTGCAGGTGCTGCACCATGTTCTGGTAGACGGCCAGGCTGTCGGCCGCCGTGTCAAAGCCGGCCAGCCAGACCTGCTGCCCGTCCGTGGCGTCCCCGTCGGCGGCCTGCGCGGGCTCCGCCTGCTGCGCGTCCTCGCCGGTGGCGGCGTCCGCGGCAGCGGCGGCCAGCTCGGCCTCGCTGGGCCACAGGCCGGTGCCGTCGGTCAGGTCGGCGGCCATGCTGTTGGCGGCCATGTAGTCGGCCATGTCGGCCAGCTGGTCGTCGGTGTAATCGTTCAGGGAGGTCTCCACTTCCTCCTCGTGGGCGTAGGCGTCGCTGTCGCTGTCTTCGCCGTACAGGAAGTCATGCAGGATGGCCACATTCTCGGCCCAGTCGGGGTCGTACATCTGGCGGCCGTCCATGCCGGTGCGGCTGCCGTAGGTGCCCTCGGCGGGCAGCGACATCTGCTCCGCCGTCACGCCCAGAAATCCCGGCAGCTGCACCAGCAGGGCGGCGATCTCGCTGCGGGTAAAGTTGGTCTGCACCAGCGGCAGCACCGCGTTGAGCAGGCTGTCCAGCTCCAGCGGGGTGGCGGTCTTGATCTGGTCCAGCACCGCCTGGATGACGGTGCGCTGCCGCTGGATGCGCACCCAGTCGTTGTCCACCGAGCGCAGCCGGGCATACTGCAGGGCGGTATAGCCGTCCATGTGGTTGACGCCGGGGGTCACCTCGACGTCGATCTTCATCGAGTTGGAGGGGATCTCCCAGTTCAGGGCGGCGGCTTCCTCCTCGGTCAGGGTGATGTCCACGCCGCCCACCGCGTCGACGATCTGCACAAAGGAGTTGAAGTTGATGCGCACGTAGTGGTCCACCACCACGTTGAAGCATTCCTCCACCGTGTCCATGGTCAGCTTGGCGCCGCCGTAGCGGAAGGTATGGGTGATCCAGTCGTACTGGCCCTCGTAGCCGTCCAGCAGGATGGGCACGCCGGTGCCGCGCTCGATGGACACCAGCTTGATGGTATCCTCGGCAATGTTCAGCGAGACCAGGATCAGGCTGTCGGCGCGGGCGTCGTCGCTGAACTCGGTGGTGGCGGTGGTGCCGTCCAGCTCGTCCAGGTGGGTGTAGGCGTCATAGTCGTTGACGGCCTCAGTGCGCTCGTCGGTGCTGATCAGCAGGATGTTCAGCACGTTGGAGTCCTGGAAGGGGCTGCCTTCGGGCATGACCATCTCGCCGGTGTTTTCCTCCAGGCCGGTGGTGTCCAGGTCCTGGTCCTCCTCGGCGCCGATGCTGCCCACCGAGTCCACGGTGCCGTCGTCGTAGTGGATCAGGTCCAGCTTGCCGTTGACGTACAGCGCCGCCACGCCCACCAGCACCGCCGCCGCGCACACAATGCCCAGCAGCACCTTGCCCCACAGGGGGACGCGGCGTTTGGGTTTGGCCGGGGGCGCGTCCTGCCGGGCGGGTTCGGCCGGCGTGTCCTGACCGGTGATTTTATCCGTGGTATCGTTTTCGTTATGAGACATAGTATTCCTCTTTGATGCAAATATGCAAAATATATAGGCGGAAATATCCGCATATAATGATACCACAAATTCCGGCAGGATGCATCCGTTTTCGCGGAGCTTTCACAATTTGGCAGGTTTGGGGGCGGGGCGGCACAAGCAAAGCGCCGGGGCAGACGCCCCGGCGCTTTGGGTCCGGTCAGATCAAATCGGATCAGGTCATTGGCTGCTGAGAGTCAGCCAGCGGCGGTCACTGCTTGCTGCGCTTGCGCAGGACGACCAGGCCGCACACGGCGCCGGCCGCCGCGATGGCCACAACGATCAGCAGGCCCAGCGGCAGGTCGTCGCTGGTCTGGGGGATAGCAGTGGTCTGCGCGGTGGGCGTCGGGGTGGGGGTGCCGCCCCAGGTGCCGTTGGCAATGCCCTCGGCAATGTCGGGGTGCTCATCGGGGGTGGGGGTAGAGGGAACGGTGGTGGTCTCCGGGCAGCTGACATAGAACACTGCCTTGCTTTCCTGACCGTCAGCAAGGGTCCAACCAGTGGCTGTCTCATTCGCCACATACACCAGCTGGACAGTCCAGGTGGAAGCGGTGTTGCTGGCCAGGGTATGGGTCAGGCCGGTGTTCATGTTGTCGTTGTAGTGCTGCACATACCGGTCACTGTTAACTGTGACGGTAGCGGTAGCACCATCGCCCCGCGAATCCGCATGGGTGGCGTCAACCGTGACATCATAGCTGCCATCCAGCAGGTCGGTATGGTCAGTAGCATGGTCGGTGGTAGTGGTGCACTGGACCTCGGCGTCCAGCAGAGCGTTCAGTTCATCGTAGGTGGGATCCTTGGGCGTAAGGGCTTCGACGGTGTATTCGACATGCGGAACGGGGAAATCCAGAGAGCCTTTATCTCCGACAGTGGAAGTATACTCAAGGGTCGCACTCACATTGGTCGGAGGCGTGTAGGTGCCGGGCTTGGTCTCTTTGTTGACCAGCTGGAGGGTGTAGGTCAGCTGAAGCTGATTGGCGTTCTCAACAGGGACATTAATTGTCCAAACGAACTGCTCGCGGGGATCGCCTTCGACACCATTGGGATAATAGGTGACAGTATAGGGGAAACCACCATTCTCATTAGCTTCACCGAAATTGATGGTGTTACCATCGACCACAGTGCCAGGCACAGATTGACCGCCGACGGTCAGCTCAAAGCTGTTCAGGTTGGAAACGTCAAAGTGGTCACCAATCACATCAGTGACAGTGCCGGACGCAATCGCATAAATGATTTTGCTTTTAACACTGTCAAACATGCCATCGGTTTCAGCAGGAACAGCGCCAGAGGAACCACCTAGGTCAGACAGGTTTTCAACCCACGTAGGTCCCCAAGGATAGGCTTCAACATAATCCTGCTCAGCATAAGCGTAGGCGTTATAACCGGCCGCAACAATTTCCTGCCAGACAGTAGCTGCCATATAAACGGCTACGTCATTTGCATTGCCATGCTGCGTCAGTTCCTCGCCGGGAATGTAGTCGCCGTCTACAAAACCAGCCTCAAAATAGGTAGAGTCAGCCCCCTGACCCTTTTCATCCGGCTGATACTGGCCTTCACCATACACATGCTGATACGTTGCCGCATCTTCACTGTACTGGGTATGGTTTGTCATCCATGCTGCCATATCGTCGAATTCGGCATAATACGCAACAACATCAGGATGATGTGCTTTCATCATCTCGTTGCCGGCGTTCAGGGATTCTTCCCCAGTACCGCTCTGCTCACTGTAAATGGTATAGATGTCAGAGCCATCCGCTGCGCGGCCATCGCCCCACAAATAGGTTACGCCATCCGTCACAAGAACGAGATGCTTGGCAGATGCATCAACCGAAGTATCTGCATCCAGCAAATCTTTACCCGCCTTCAAACCAGCGTAAATGTTTGTTCCGCTGGAAGTTTCGGTCATCAGAGCATTATAAATCGTGTCGTAACTCTCTTTATTCAACTCAGTAAGAGGGACGCTCGCGTGAACTGATTTATTGAATACGACAACACCAACCTGGATGCGGTTTTCGCCAACGCGGGTCATCAGTTCATCCAGCATTGCTGCAGCAGATTCACGAATGTCAGTGCTAACCGACTTGTCCAAGACGAAAACCACATCGGAAACAGTTTGATCCTGTTCGGCACCAATGGTAAGCGTTACATTCGTCTGGTCATTTTCATCCAAGGCCGTGGCAGTCTTGTCGATCGTGACACCGTTTTTGACCACGGGGCCACTCGTTGTGGTTTCCTCCGCCATTGCCGCAGCCGGCAACATGGCCGCGCACATTGCCAGCGCACATACGGC